>ERZ1645187.220-NODE-220-length-55874-cov-24.236479_pt1 | contig 55874 bp, 56 predicted proteins | sample MGYA00575352_ERZ1645187 | MGnify/ENA primary metagenome ERZ1645187 (study PRJEB40837, sample SAMN11349314) | freshwater sediment metagenome | isolation source: river sediment | host: Sediment | place: India: Wazaribad , New Delhi | collected 2017-02-21 ... | reverse complement strand
GGATAAACCTGCAAAAATTCGAAGGCGAGCACGCCAATTTTCATACCGGCGAGCGGTTCACCTTTATGCCGGCGCATGCCGCGCAGCTTCGGGTGCAACTCGCGCCGCCGACACCCTCACGCTACTGGCTGCTGACCGAGATGGGGGATGAGGTGCTCGACTGGCGCGATGCCCACGATTACTACGCCGGTTGCCGTCAAACCATCCTGCATGGCGGCGATCACAGCTTCACCCAGTTCCCGCACTTTATTGGGCAAATACTTGAATTTGCTGGGCTATAATCGCCCAATGAATGTACTGTTTGAAGAAGATGGCGGCTTCAAGGCCGGCAGCGTGATGGCCGACAACGATAGCGCGTTGCAGGTCGAAATGCCCTCCGGCAAGCGCGGCAAAATCAAGGCGGCAACCGTGCTGCTACGGTTCGAAAAACCCTCGGCGGCCCAGCTCCTGGCGCTGGCGACGCCGATGGCTGACGAAATCGAAGCAGATTTCCTCTGGGAGTGTGTGAGCGATGGCGAATTTTCGTTTCTGGATTTTGCCCGTGATTACTACGGACACGACCCCGCACCGGTCGAAGCGACGGCGGTCCTGCTTGCCCTCCACGCCGCGCCCGTCTATTTCCATCGCAAAGGCAAGGGCCGCTTCAAAAAGGCGCCTGCCGACATTCTCGCAGCTGCTCTGGCCAATCTTGAAAAAAGACGTCAGCAGGCGCTCGCGATTGAAGGCTGGATCGGCGAGCTGAAGGCCTTCCGGCTGCCGCCGGAAATCGCGGCGCTGACTGATTCGCTGCTTTACGCGCCGGATCGTAACAAACCGGAAACCAAGGCTTTTGAATCGGCCTGCGAAGCCACCGGCCTGAGTGCCGCACAACTGTTGTTCAAATGTGGTGCGATCAAGTCTGCTTATCACCTGCACTACAAGCGTTTCCTGCGCGAGCAGTTCCCGAAGGGGACGGGGTTTCCAGCGCTTGATGCGCCGGGCTTGCCGGATGACCTGCCGCGTGCCGATGTCCGCGCCTTTTCCATCGACGACGCCAATACCACCGAGATCGATGATGCGCTTTCCGTCGTCCGGCTGCCCGGTATCGGCACCCGCATCGGCATCCACATCGCCGCGCCGGGGCTGGCCATCGAGCACGGCTCGCCGCTCGACGGCGTCGCCCGCGCCCGCTTGTCGACGGTGTACATGCCGGGCAACAAGATCACCATGCTACCGGATGCCGTCGTCCAGAACTACACGCTCGCCGGCGGCGTCGATTGCCCGGCGGTGTCGCTCTACCTGAATGTCAGCGAGTCGCTGGAAATTCTCAGCCACGAATCGCGGCTGGAAATGGTGCATATCGCCGCCAACCTGCGCCATCACGAAGTCGAGCCCTGGTTCAACGCCGAAACGGTCAATGGCCCCCTGCCGGACCAGCCCTTCAAGGACGAACTGCTCCACCTCTGGCACTTCGCCAACGCCTGCGAAGGCCGGCGCGGCAAGCCGTCGGCGGTGCAGGGCATCAATGACTACAACTTCGCCATCGCCGGCGATCTCGCCGACCCGGAGGCCTGTACCGTCGAGATCAGCGAGCGCAAGCGCGGCAGCCCGCTCGACAAACTGGTGGCCGAGCTGATGATCGTTGCCAACTCGACCTGGGGTGGCCTGCTTGCCGAGAAGAACATCGCCTGCATGTACCGGGCGCAGACGCAGGGCAAGGTGCGCATGACGACCTCGCCGCTGCCGCACGAAGGGCTGGGCGTGCCGCAATACGCCTGGATGACCTCGCCGCTGCGCCGTTATTGCGATCTGGTCAATCAGTGGCAACTGATTGCCTGCCTCAAGGGCGAATCGCCGGCCTTTGCGCAGAAGTCCGCCGAGCTGTTTGCCGCGATGCGCGATTTCGAGTTGACCTATGGTGCTTACGCCGACTTCCAGCGCCTGATGGAACGCTACTGGTGCTTGCGTTGGCTGCAGCAGCAGGGCCTGGCGGAAATCGATGCCACCGTTCGCCGAGAACAACTGGTCAAGCTTGACCATCTGCCGCTAATGCTGCGCGTCCCTTCGTTGCCCAACGATCTGGCACCTGGACAGCGTGTGCATCTGGCGGTGGAGAGCATCGACCTCCTGGCTCCAGAAATCAGCTGCCGTTTCATCGGCCTCTTGGCGGAAACCGATGTCGCCGAGGCAGTGGAGGAGGCACAGTGAGCGTGGCGGCGATGCCGGCCTTTTCTTTCTCAACTGCGCGACGACCGGGAGACCGGCGCCTTTGGCTGGCGCTGGGTATTTCCCTGCTCGTGCATGGCTTGCTGCTGACCTTGCATTTCCAGTTTCCCGATGCATCGCAGGCCGTACGCGACAAGGCGCTGGACATCATTCTGGTCAATGCCAAGTCGGCGCGCAAACCGAGCGACGCACAGGCGCTGGCGCAGGCCAATCTCGATGGCGGTGGCAACACCGACGAGAACCGCCGCGCCAAAACGCCCTTGCCGCCCACCCGCCATCAGACGACGGGCGATGACATCCAGCAGTTGCAGCGGCGGGTTCAGGAGCTCGAAGCCGCGCAGCAGAAAATGCTGACTCAGGCGAAAAGCCTGCGCAGTGTGGCCTCCAGCCAGAATCTCAGTGAGCAGCCGTCACCGGTGCCCAGCCTGAGTGGCCTGGACCTTGCCGAGTCGGCGCGGGCGATGGCCCGCCTCGAAGGTGAGATCAGCAAGACTGCAGACGAATACAGCAAACGTCCGCGTAAGAAAAACATTGGTGCGCGCACGACCGAGTATCGCTTTGCCCAGTACATCGAGGATTGGCGCCAGAAAATCGAGCGCGTCGGCACGCTGAATTACCCCGAGGCGGCGCGCGGCAAGCTCTACGGTTCGTTGGTGCTGTCGGTGTCGATCAACCCCGATGGCAGCGTCGCGCAGATCGTCATCGACCGTTCGTCCGGGCACAGGGTGCTGGATGACGCCGCACGCCGTATTGTCCAGCTTGCTGGCCCCTACGCAGCCTTTCCGCCGGATATCCGTCGCGATACGGATATTCTTGAAATCACCCGCACCTGGTATTTCACGCAGGGCGACCAGTTGTCGGCGAAATAGCCGTCGATATGCTCGCCCATTCCGCCTGAGTGCGCTGCCGTATCCTTAGCCAGCCCATCCAACGTCCGCCATGTCCGATCTCTACTGCGTTTTCGGCAACCCGATTGCCCACTCCAAGTCGCCAGCCATTCATGCCGCGTTCGCTCAACAGACTGGGGAAGACTTGCGCTACGAGGCGCGGCTGGCTGCGGTCGACGGCTTTTTTGCGGCAATTTCGGACTTCGTGGCCGAAGGCGGGTGCGGTGCCAATGTGACGGTGCCTTTCAAGGAAGACGCCTATCGCCGCTGCGATCGGCTCTCGGATCGCGCCGCGCGGGCCGGGGCGGTCAATACGCTGCAGTTCATCAACGGCAGTGTGCACGGTGATAACACCGACGGTGCCGGCTTGGTGCGTGATATCCGTGTCAATCTCGGCCGGCGCCTGGCTGGCCAACGCATTCTGCTGCTCGGTGCCGGTGGCGCGTCACGTGGGGTCATCGCGCCGTTGCTCGCCGAGAATCCGGCCGCGCTGGTGATTGCCAATCGCAGCCCAGACAAGGCGCAGCAACTGGCCGCCGCATTCGCAGATCTGGCTGCAGGGGCGGTGCTGACGGGTGGGGCTTTCGCAGAACTGCGCGACCAGCAATTCGATATCGTCATCAATGCCACCTCGGCCAGCCTGAGTGGCGACAGCCTGCCGCTACCGGCCGGCATTTTCGCGCCGGGCTGTCTTGCCTACGACATGATGTACGGCAAGGGTGAGACGCCGTTCCTCGCGCTAGCGCGTACTCAGGGCGCAGCGCATTGCGCCGATGGGCTGGGTATGCTGGTCGAACAGGCGGCCGAAGCCTTTAGCTTGTGGCGAGGCAAACGCCCCGAGACGGCCGGCGTGCTCGCCAGCCTGCGTACTGCCCTGAGCGCCCAGGGATGATGCAAAGGCTCGGCCGCGGCTTGCGCTGGGCGCTGCTCGGCGTGATCGGGCTGTTCTTCGCATGGCAACTGTGGCTGCTGGGTTGGGTGATGTTCTGGGGCTGGTTCAATCCGGGCACGACGCGTTTTATGGAAATTCGCCTGGCCGAAATTCGCGTCAAGACGCCGGATGCCCAGCTCAAGCACCAGTGGGTGCCTTACGAACGGATCTCGGTGCATCTCAAGCGGGCAATCATCGCCTCGGAGGATGCCAAGTTTGTCGATCACGAAGGCTTCGATTGGGAGGGTATCCAGAAAGCGATCGAGAAAAACCAGAAAAAAGGGCGTTTCGTCGCCGGCGGCTCGACCATCAGCCAGCAACTGGCGAAAAACCTGTTCCTGACACCGACCAAGTCGATGTTCCGCAAGGCCGAAGAAGCGATCATCACGCTGATGCTGGAAACCCTGTGGAGCAAGCAGCGTATTTTCGAGGTGTACCTGAACGTCATCGAGTGGGGGAATGGCGTTTTCGGTGCCGAGGCGGCGGCGCGTCATTACTACAATGCCTCCGCTGCCCAGCTCGGGCCGGAGCAGGCCGCCAAACTGGCCGGCATGGTGCCCAATCCACGTTTTTATGACCGCAATCGCAATGCGCCGGGGCTGGCGCGCAAGACGGCGATCATCCTCGGACGCATGCCATCGGCCGAGCTGCCCTGAGGCAATTTAAGATGGCGGCAGCAGGCTGACGGCGCTGTTTTCTGCCACGCCTTGGGGTTTTCCCAGAAAGCCTCTCCTTTCTCCCTTTAGGCCGGTCGCCAGGGTGCTAAAATGGCGGACCTTTTGCGGCGCTGCACCATGAGCGAAGAAGCCCAGCTGACCGATACCGAAGACTTGCAGGAGCGCCTCGCCGAGGTGCAGACCCTGCTCGCCCGGCACAAGCTGGTCGAGGATCTGGTGCACCGGCAGGAAGGGCCACGCCACGATCTGGTCGAGGACATCGTCCACAAGCAGCACCTGCATGAGCTGCAGGCGCGGCTGGCGCCGATGCACCCGGCGGATATCGCTTTCATTCTGGAGGCACTGCCGCTTGATGAGCGTCTGATTGCCTGGGATCTGGTCAAGGCCGAGCGCGAAGGTGAAATCCTCCTTGAAGTTTCGGATGCCGTTCGTGAAAGCCTCATCGAGTCGATGGAGCGGACCGAACTGGTGGCGGCGGCAGAAACCCTCGATGCCGACGAGCTGGCCGACCTGGCGCCGGACTTGCCGCAGGGCGTTATCGATGACGTTTTCCGCAGTCTGTCGGTCGAGGAACGCGAGCAGTTGCGCGCGGCGATGTCCTATCCGGAAGACTCCGTCGGTTCGATCATGGACTTCGACATGGTCACCGTGCGCGAGGATGTGTCGCTTGAGGTCGTGCTCCGTTATCTGCGCCGCTTCGACGAGTTGCCCGACCACACTGATCAGCTGTTCGTGGTTGATCGTGACGAGTTGCTCAAGGGCGTGTTGCCGTTGAATATCCTGCTGGTCAATGAAGTTGATGTCGAGGTCGGGGCGCTGATGCAGACCGATTTCGTCGAACTCGAACCGGACGATATGGCCGAAGAGGCGGCCAAGGCCTTCGAACGCTATGACCTCGTGTCGGCGCCGGTCGTTGATCCGGACGGCAAGCTGGTTGGCCGGGTGACGGTGAATGAGGTCGTCGATTACATCCGCGAAGAAGCCGAGCAGGAACAGTTGGCGGCGGCCGGTCTTAAGGAAGAGGAAGATATTTTCGCCTCGGTCTGGGACTCGGTGCGAAACCGCTGGGCCTGGCTGGCGGTCAACCTCGTCACGGCTTTCGTTGCCTCGCGGGTCATTGGCGCCTTTGAGGATTCGATTGAAAAGCTGGTGGCGCTCGCGGCGCTGATGCCCATCGTCGCCGGTATTGGCGGCAATTCCGGCAATCAGACAATTACCATGATCGTCCGCGCCATCGCCATGGGGCAGGTGCAGCCGGATGCGATGCGCCGGTTGCTGCGCAAGGAACTCGGTGTGGCCGCCATCAACGGCGTCATCTGGGGGGGCTTGCTGGGCGTTGCCGCCTGGTGGCTCTACGGCAGTGTGGCGCTCGGCGCAGTGATGACGGCAGCAATGACGCTCAACCTGATTCTGGCCGCTTCGGCTGGGGTGGGCATACCGCTGCTGCGGCAGAAATTCGGTGCCGACCCGGCCATGGGCGGGTCGGTGTTGATCACTGCGCTGACCGACTCCGGCGGCTTCTTCATCTTCCTTGGGTTGGCGACGCTCTTCCTGATGTAAGGGCAAAACGCCCGATTTTCATCGGTTTTCCAGGTTCACCGCAGCAGTCAGGCGGATTCGGGGGTGACCAGCTTCAGCCCGATAATGCCGGCGACGATCAGGCCGATGCAGACAAAACGCAGCACGTCGCGCGATTCGTCAAACAGATAGATGCCGAGAATCGCCGTGCCGACGGCGCCAATGCCGGTCCAGATCGCATAGGCCGTACCGAGCGGCAGCACTTTCAGCGCCCAGCCGAGCAGAACGACGCTGGCGACCATCAGCGCCACCGTCCATACGCTCGGCCACAGCCGGCTGAAGCCGTCGGTGTATTTCATCCCGACCGCCCAGCCGACCTCGCAGAGGCCGGCGACAAACAGCACCAGCCAGGCTTGCAGGGAACTCACTTCAGCGTGGCGAAATACGCTTCCGCAGCGGCCACGGTGCCGGCTATGTCTGCGTCGGTGTGAGCGGCCGAAACGAAACCGGCTTCGAAGGCCGACGGCGCAAAGTAATGGCCGGCGTTGATCATGGCGTGGAAGAAGCGGTTGAAGGCGTCCTTGTCGCAGGCCAGCACGGCGTCGTAGGTGCCGGGGCAGGCATCGGCGAAGTAGAGGCCGAACATGCCGCCGATGTTCTGCGCCGAGAAGGCGATGCCGTGTTTCTTGGCGGCGCCGACCAGTCCGTCGCACAGGGCTTTGGTCTTTGCGGTCAGCGACTCGTAGAAACCGGGCGCCTGGATCAGCTTCAGCGTCGCCAGGCCGGCGGCGGTGGCGATCGGGTTGCCGGACAGCGTGCCGGCCTGATAGACCGGGCCGAGCGGGGCGATCTTTTCCATGATCTCGCGCTTGCCGCCGAAAGCGCCCATCGGCATGCCGCCGCCGACCACCTTGCCGAAGGTCGACAGATCCGGCGTGATGCCGAACAGGCCTTGGGCACTCTTGAGGCCGACGCGGAAGCCGGTCATCACTTCGTCAAAAATCAGCACGGCACCGTATTGCGCGGTCAGGTCGCGCATGGCCTCGAGGAATTCGGCCGTGGGGGCGATCAGGTTCATGTTGCCGACGACCGGCTCGACGATGACGGCGGCGATCTTGTCGCCATGCGTCTTGAAGGCCTCAGCCAGCCCCTGCGGATCGTTGTAGGTCAGGACCATGGTGGTTTCGGCGGTGCCGGCCGGCACGCCGCCGGACGACGGATTGCCGAAGGTGAGCAGGCCGGAGCCGGCCTTGACCAGCAGGCTGTCGGCATGGCCGTGGTAGCAGCCCTCGAACTTCACCAGAATGTCGCGGCCGGTGTAGCCGCGAGCCAGACGAATCGCGCTCATCGTCGCTTCGGTGCCGGACGACACCAGACGCACCATGTCCATCGACGGCACCATCTCGCACAACAGGTCGGCGATCTCGACTTCCTTCTCGGTTGGCGCGCCGAAAGACAGGCCATCGACGACGGCAGCCTGCACCGCGGCGATCACGTCAGGGTGGGCGTGCCCAAGGATCATCGGGCCCCAGGAGCCAACGTAGTCGGTGTACCACTTGCCGTCCGCGTCCTGCACCTTGGCGCCGGCGCCCTTCTGGAAGAACAGCGGCGTGCCGCCGACCGAGCGGAAGGCGCGCACCGGCGAATTGACGCCGCCGGGAATGTGCTTTTGGGCGCGGGCAAAGAGGGCTTCGTTACGTGAGCTGGCGTTGGTGGTCATGGGTCAGGCTTTCTCGAACAATTGTTGAAACTGGGCGGCGCGGGCGGCGATGTCCGGCGCAGAAAAAAGGTCGGTGATCACGGCGAGCAGATCGGCGCCGGCAGCAATCAGCGGCGGCGCGTTGTCGAGCGTGATGCCACCGATGGCGCAGACGTCCGCCCCCCAAGAGGACTTCCTTTCGGGCGCGGTGAACCCGGATTTTGCGCGAAAAAAGAGTGTTTTATCGGCGCGTGGTGCATTGGGTTTGGTCGGAGAGGGATAGGCGGCGCCGAAAGCAACGTAATCAGCGCCCGCCGCTGCCGCAGTTTCCGCGGCAGCGTAGTCGGCATAGCAGGAGGCGCCGAGGATGGCGTCCGGCCCGAGGATGGCACGGGCTGCGCGCAGGTTGCCGTCATCCTTGCCGAGGTGCACGCCGTCAGCCGCCACCAGCCGGCAGAGGGCGAGGTCGTCGTTGATCAGCAGGCGGGCGCCATGCTTTCGGGTCAGTTCGCGCAGGGCGCGGGCGCGGGCAACGCGCTCGGGCATCGCCGACAGCTTGTCGCGGTATTGCAGGATCTTGCAGCCGCCCCTCAGCGCTGCCTCGACCCGCGACAGCAGGTCGGCGCGGTCTGCTGTTTCCGGGGTGATGGCGTACAGGCCGCGCAGCTTATTTTTCATCGGTAGGCGCGTCCTTGTCGGCAGGGGCGGCAGCATCGTCCTTGTCGTCACCTCGGGCCCAGAACATCCGGTCCGGAATGAACTGGCCCATGCCGCCGCGGAAACCGTTTTTCAGCGTCTGCCAGGTGTAGTCCTGCGCGTCGCGTACGCCGTCCTCGACATTCGCCCCGCCGGCGATACAGCCGGCAATCGCCGAGGCCAGCGTGCAGCCGGAGCCATGATAGCTGCCGGGCAGGCGCTCCCAGCGGTCGCGGCGGATGACGCCTTCCGGGCCGTACAGGGTGTTGATGACTTCCGGCGTGTTCTCGTGGGTGCCGGTGATCAGCACGTACTGCGCGCCCATTTCGATCAGGCGTTCGGCACAGGTGTCGATCGACGGTTCGCTTTCATCCTCGTCGCTTTCGGCAAGACGCCGCGCTTCCGGCGCATTGGGCGTGATGATGGTGGTTTGCGGCAGCAGCATCTCGCGCATGGCCGAGATGATCTCCTCGCCGGAAAGATCGTCGCCGCGGCCCGAGGCGAGGACCGGATCAAAGATCAGCGGGATTTCCGGATAGTCGCTGACGATTTCGGCCACGGCCAGCACGTTTTCGACACTGGCCAGCAGCCCGATCTTGAAGGCGACCACCGGCATGTCTTCGAGTATGGTCCGCGCCTGCTGTTCGAGAATTTCGGCGCTGGTCGGGTGGACGCTCTGGACGCCAACGGTGTCCTGAACGGTGAGCGCGGTGACTGCGGTCAGCGGGTGACAGCCAAGGCTGGCCAGCGTAAGAAGGTCAGCTTGAATGCCGGCGCCGGAAGAAGGGTCACTGGCAGCAAAGACCAGAACCTGGGGCGGAGTAGGTGCAACCGAAGAAGTCATGAGCGGGCGCCGTCGGTGGGCGCAGGTCGAAGCGTGATCAGGACCCCGATTTTATCCGATTCGATGGGCGCCCACCCTGCGGGAACAGCACGAGGGCGTGTTTTCGCATTGTGTTCCATCCTGGCACTTCCGTAGTATGATGACACGATCAGTAGAGCGTCCGGAAAGGGACCGAGGGGACAGGGAATTGGCTGATTTATCCAGACTGCGTGGCGTCAGGGTGATGGTCATTGACGACAGCAACACCATACGGCGCAGCGCCGAGATTTTTCTCGTCCAGGCGGGCTGTCAGGTGGTGCTTGCCGAAGACGGCTTCGATGCCCTCGCCAAGATCGCCGATCACCAGCCGAGCGTGATTTTCTGCGACATCATGATGCCCCGCCTTGACGGATATCAGACCTGTTCGCTGATCAAGAAAAACCCCCGCTTCAAGGGGACGCCGGTCGTCATGCTGTCATCGAAGGACGGCCTGTTCGACCGTGCCCGCGGGCGCATGGTTGGTTCCGATCAGTATCTGACCAAGCCCTTTACCAAGGACAGCCTGCTGCAGACTGTCGCCAGTTTTGCGCTGCCTGCCGAAAACGAATCCAATCCGTAGTTCAGAGAGCAATTATGCCCGTCAAGAATATCCTCGTCGTTGATGACTCCCCGACAGAGCGTTTTTTTACCGTCGACGTCCTGACCAAGGCCGGCTATCAAGTGATCACCGCCGAAAACGGCGAAGACGGCATTGCCAAGGCGAAGGCCAACAAGCCGGACCTGATCCTGATGGATGTCGTGATGCCCGGTCTCAACGGTTACCAAGCCACACGGACGCTCACACGCAACGAGGAAACCAAGGACATTCCGGTCATTGTCTGCACCTCAAAGGGACAGGAAACGGACAAGATCTGGGGGCTGCGGCAAGGTGCGGTGGATTACCTCGTCAAGCCGCTGAATCCCGAGGAACTGCTCAAGCGCGTTGCTGCCCTGCCGTAAGCGATGGCCAAGAAAACTAGCCTTCGCGACTTTCAGGCATATCTCGCCGGCCGCCTGACGACGGCTGCTCAGGGTAAGGGGGCGGTCTCCTGGCTGGGGGTTGAGGTGGGTGGTGAGCCTTGGCTGATCGAATTGTCTGACAGCGGTGAAATCGTTCAGGCGCCGACGCTGGCGCGGGTGCCGCTGACCCAGCCGTGGTTTGCCGGCATCGCCAACATTCGCGGCAATCTTTACGCCGTGACGGATTTTTCGGTTTTTTGCGGGGGGGCGCAGACGCCGCTCAATGCATCGTCGCGTTTGCTGCTGGTCGGCACCCGCTTTGGGGCTAATGCATCGTTGTTGGTTTCCCGGATGCTCGGCCTGAAGAATCCGGAGGATTTCACGGTGGTCGATGCGGTCCATTCCGGGCCGGCCTGGGGGGCGCAGCAATTTGTCGATAGTCAGGGACGAGCGTGGCGGAAACTGGCCGTTCGCGATCTCCTGTCTGACCAAAATTTCATGAATATCGGGGCCTGACGGGCACACAAGGCTCGGTCCCAGCGGAGGATTTACATGGCATTCAGTTTCAAGCTTCCCAAACTCGGCAAATCCGCAGCGGCGGCGTCGATGACCGTTGCCGCCGATGCAATTCCTGCTGCTTCGGGCAAGATGGCGTTGCCCGGCTTCCTGGCCGGTCAGCCGGTGGTGCAGCAGATGAAAACGCTGGGTGGCATTTTCGCAGTGCTGATGCTGCTTATCGCGGCCCTGGTTTTTCATGACAATCGGGAGTCGACGCACGGGACGAACTACGTCGCCGCCTCCGGTGAGATGCGCATGTTGTCGCAACGTCTTGCCAAGGCCGCCTCGCAGGCGCTGCAGGGTAACCCGGCAGCTTTCGCCCAGTTGCGTGAATCGCGCGAGCGATTCGCTCAACTGCTCGGCCAGTTGAGCGGCGGCGGCGAGGTCAATGGCGTCAGCGTGCCTGCCTCGCCGGAGGATGTCCGTCCGCGTCTGGATGCCCTGAGCCAGCGCTGGGAAACCACAGACAAAGATGCGCAGACCGTGCTGGCGCAGGAGAAGAACCTCGTCGCGCTGGGCAAGAGCGTCGCGCTGATCGACGAAAAGAATGCCGTGATGCTGGAGCTGACCGAACAGGTAGCTGCCCTGAAACTTCAGGGCGGGGCCTCGGCGCGCGATATCGTGGCGGCTAACCAGTTGGTGATGTTGACGCAGCGGGTCGCCAAGAATGCTTCGGCACTGCTCGTTGGCGACGAAATCAACCCCGAGGTCGCCTTCCTTCTGGGCAAGGATACCAACGTTTTCCGCGACATCCTGCAGAACCTGGGCAAGGCCGGTGGCGATGGCGATACCAAGCAGAAACTCGAAGAGCTCGGCAAGGTCTTTGGGGAATATCAGGAAGCGGTCGGTAGCATCCTTGGCAACATGCAGCCGCTGGTGCTTTCCAAACAGGCAGGTTCGCGCATTTTCCGTGAAAGTGACGAATTGCTGAAAGCCACCGAGGAACTCGCCAACGGCTATCAGGAAATACTGTCTGAGCGGGCGCTGTACGTGATCCTGCTCATTGTCCTGGCCTTGACGGCCGTTGGTGCGCTGGCTCTGCTGGCCAAGATTTATCTCGACGATACCGGCCGCCGTGCTGAAGACTCGGAAAAGCAGCGCCAGTCGTCGGAGCAGGTCAACCGCGAAAATCAGGATGCCATTCTGCGTCTGATGAACGAACTCGGCGACCTCGCCGATGGCGACTTGACCGTGACCGCGACCGTGAGCGAGAACATCACCGGCGCCATCGCCGACTCGATCAACTACACCATTGAAGAGCTCCGTGTGCTGGTCGGTCGGATCAACGATGCGGCGAACCGGGTGACGACAGCAACAGAAATCGCCCGTCAGACCTCGACACAACTGCTGGCTGCTGCCGAACGGCAGTCCACCGAAATTCAGGAAGCCGGTCAGTCGGCGCTGAGCATGGCACGCTCGATGTCCGAGGTGTCCGGTAACGCGACGGAATCGGCCCAGGTGGCACGCCAGTCCCTGATGGCTGCAGAAAAGGGTACGCAGGCGGTACAGGATTCGATCAAGGGTATGAACGAAATCCGTTACCAGATCCAGGAGACCTCGAAGCGGATCAAGCGCCTCGGTGAAAGCTCGCAGGAGATCGGTGAAATCGTGGAACTGATTTCCGACATTACCGAGCAGACCAACGTGCTGGCCTTGAACGCCGCCATCCAGGCCGCATCCGCCGGTGACGCAGGGCGCGGCTTTACGGTGGTTGCGGAAGAAGTGCAGCGGCTGGCCGAACGCTCCGGTGAAGCGACCAAGCAGATCGCGGCGATTGTGAAGACCATTCAGACCGACACGCAGGATGCGGTGTCCGCGATGGAACAGTCGACGCAGGGTGTGGTCGAGGGTGCCAAGCTTTCCGACGCCGCCGGTCAGGCACTGTCGGAAATCGGACAGGTGTCGCGCAATCTGGCCGACCTGATTCAGGACATCTCCAGTGCAACGCAAAACCAGGCCGAATCGGCAACCCGTGTCGCAACGCTGATGCAGGACATTCTGCAAGTGACCGAGCAGACCACTGCGGGTACCCAGCGGACCGCCGAAGCGGTCGACGAATTGACCGCGCTGGCTTCCGAACTCAAGGGTTCGGTTGCCGGCTTCAAGGTGGACTGACCTGAAGGGCAACGCAAGAGAACATGAACGCGGCAACGGAATTTGATTTGGGCCCGCTGACCTGGGTCAAGGGCGAAATCGACCAGGCCCTGCAACGGGCAGGCGACGCACTGGCGCAGCACGAGGCCGGCGGCGACAAGACGCCGCTCAAGTTCTGCCGCACCCATGTACACCAGGCCCACGGGGCTTTGGCCATCGTCGGGCTGGACGGTGTGACGCAGGTGACCGAGTCGCTTGAACTGTTGCTGGCTGCGGTGGAGGACGGGCGCCAGCGTGTCGGTGAAAATACGTCGCCGGTCATTCGTCGGGCACTCGACGGTGTGCGCCAGTATCTGGACGATCTTCTCGCTGGCGAACCGAACCAACCGCTCCGTCTTCTGCCGGTGTATCAGGCCCTGGCAGCCGAGCGTGGGCTGCCCGCCGCTGCTCCATGCGATCTGTTTCACCCCGATCTGAGTTTGCGCCCGCCCAAGCGGGTCGCGCCGCAAGCCTTGTCAGACGAAGCGATGAAGCAGTTGCTGCGGACGCAGCGCTTGAACTTTCAGAAAGGCCTGCTGGTCTGGCTGAGGCATCCGGAAGATGCCGTTGAGGCACGCCGCCGGATGCTGGCCGCAATCCAGGCCATCGAAGCAGCCCAGACAACGCAGACGGCAAGAACCTTCTGGTGGATCGCCGCTGCCTTCCTGGCAGCCTTGGATCCATCCGTGGCCGCCAGTGACAGCGCCGTTACCCAGTTGTGCTCACGCATCGACCTGCAGATCCGCCGACTGCTTGACGGCTCGGGTAATGTGGCTGAGCGAGTGATGCGCGAGGCACTGTACCACGTTGCCCGAGTGGCGATGCCGGGCGATCCGGCGGTCGCCGAAGTTCAGGCTGTTTTCGGCCTGCCGGCAATGATTCCCGGCGAGGCGCCCGCCGTGCTCAGCCAGCCACACGAGGCCGCACTGCGTCGTCTGCGGGAAGTAATCGCTGCGGCCGAAGAGTTGTGGAACAAGGTCTGCACCGGTAGCCTGGCCAGCTTGGGGGCTTTCGTTGAGCAATCCCGTCAGTGTGCCGATCTCACCGCGAGTATCGACCATACCGATCTCAAACGCCTCGGTCAGGGCCTCGGTGTCATTGCCAACTGGCTGTCCGAGGACGGTACGCGCTACAACGACACGGTGGCGATGGAGGTCGCGACGACTATTCTGCTGTTGCACAATGCGCAGGAGCATTTCAAGCATCTCGGCACCGATTTTGCCCAACAGGTCGACCTCATGGTTGCCCGCCTGCATGCCTGCATCGCCGGGCGCCCGGTGAGCGCCGAAGAAGATATTCCATTGCTCGACGAAATGACCCGCCGGGCTCAGGAAAAGCTGCTGATCGGCCAGGTCGGCAAGGAAATCCAGAACAATCTGGCGCAGATCGAACAGTCGCTCGATGTCTTCTTCCGCGATCCGGCCAAGGCACACGATCTCGGCCAACTGGATGCGCCGCTGAAGCAGGTTGCCGGTGCGCTGGCCATGCTCGGGCATTTCCCGGCCGTCGATAGCCTCAAGGCCTGCGGTGAACGCATCCAGGCTTTTGCTGCGCCCGGCTATGTCCCTGAGGCAGACGATTTTGAAGCCGTTGCCGACCAGTTGTCGCTGATCGGTTTCTTCGTCGATGCGCTGCAAAACGGCGAAAGCGATTTCGATGCCTTTGCCGCCCGCATGCGCGGCGAAGTCCCTGCGGACGCAGAAGAGGACAGCGAGCCGCCGCCAGCGCCGACTGTCGAGGCACAACTGGCGCAGCAGACCCGTGAAACCCAGGCGCTGGTCGATGCCTTGCGAGAAGCGCCGGAAGACGAGCAACTGCAGGCCGAGTTGAAGCAGAATCTTCAATCCATCCAGAAGGATGCCGATCTTGTTGCCAACCGCGAGCTCGGAGAGTCCGCCAAGGCGGCTCTGGCAGTGCTGCAGACCGGGGGCGGTGCGATGGCCGCGGCCGATGCGGCGCTGGCCGGTATGCGTCCGGCGCAGGCAGATGCGCCGTCGCCTTCAGCAGAGACATTGCAGCTTGCCGAAGCCAGCCATGATGAGATCGATGCCGAACTGCTGGGCATCTTCCTCGAAGAAGCCAATGAAGTGCTGGCGACGATGGCCGAACAGAAAGCCGTACTCGCCTCGAACCCGCACGACAGCGAGGCATTGACGGTCATCCGCCGTGCGACGCACACCCTCAAGGGCAGCGGCCGCATGGTTGGCTTGTCCGAGCTGGGCGAGGCCGCCTGGGAGCTGGAGCAGACGCTCAATCTCTGGCTGCGTCAGGAACAGACGGTATCGGCCGCCTTGCAGCAGATGATCGGCGACGAGCATGCCCTGTTCGTTGATTGGGTCGCGCATCTGGAAGGGCGCAGGTCGCAGGTGCCCGATCCGACACCGGTCGTCAATCAGGCCCGTCGTTTGCGTGGTTTGGAAATCGAGGAAGCGCCAGCTGCCGAGCCCGAACCCGCGATTTCGCTCGAAGCCGAGTCCGTACCAGCATCGCTGGCGGTCGATGAAGCGCCGTTGCCGGTGCTGGAACTGTCTGAGTTTACGGAGCGCGAGGAGATGCCGGGCGAAGAACCGGCTGTCGGCAAAGCCGCAGACAGTGGGGTGCTGCCTGAACTGCCCAGTCTTGATCTGTCGCTCCCGCCGCTCGATACCCCGACAACATCGTTCGATGCGCTGCTTGCCTCCGGTAGCACGGAGGCTGAACTTGATGATCTGATTGCCTTCCCGAAAGAAACTGAGGTGCCGGAAGCGGCTGTGCAGGCCGCCGACCCGAAGCTGGAGGAAACGGCTGCAGCGTTGGCCGATCTGCTTGCCGACGACGGTCTGCTGCGGTCAACGCCGGAAAGCGTCGAAAATCAGGTGCCGCCGGTTGCCGAATCGGGTGCCGAGATTTCCGACGAGCTGAGGTTTGAGACGCCGATTGTGTTTGACGAAGTGATTGACTTCGCGACGCCGGTCGACGTCGAGCCTGAGCCGCTGTTTGAGGTGCTCAGTGAACCGCCGCCCGAGACACCGCCACCGGTTGAACCGCCGCCGGTCACCTTGTACGACATTTTCCGCGAGGAGGCGCGCGGGCATCTGCAGACGCTGGTCGAAAGCTATGGCGTGCTTGAGGTCCGGCCCGAGGCGCCAACCACCTTTGAAATGACCCGGGCCGCCCATACCCTCGGCGGCATTGCGGCGACGGTCGGTCTGATGCCGCTGCATCATCTGGCCATTGCGCTGGAACATGCCCTGCTGCGTCGTGATGGGTCGGCCAACCCGGCAAGCATTGAAGGCCTGGAAACCGTCCGTCAGACGATTCTGACGCTGGAAGACATGTTCGCCGGGCTGGCGCGCCAGGAAGCACCGGAGGAGGCGCCGCAGCTGATTGCCGCGTTGGACGACATCTACCATGCGCCGCTGCTGACGCCTGAGCTTTCGGAAGACGTTCCGGTCAGCGCCGAGATTATTCCGCTGCATCCGCAATTCGGGCAGGCCGACGAGGTTTCCGCCGCCGATCTGGTGGAAGAGACGTTGCCGCCGCCGGTCGAAACCGGTGAGACCGATGAAGCTGCTGATGCCGCCGAGTTGCCCGTCGCCCTTGAGGCGGTTGCGCCGGCTGCCGAGGCGTCCGTCCCCGTACTGCCGCAACTGACCGACGAACTCGACGAACAGCTGCTGCCGATTTTCCTCGAAGAGGCGGCAGATCAGTTGCGTGACCTGACAACCCAGTTGCGTGCCTGGCGGGATGACCCGGCAGGGACGGTGGCGCCGCACGCGATTGCCCGTCTGTTGCATACCTTCAAGGGTAATGCCCGGATGGCCGGGGCGATGAACCTCGGTGAAGCGACCCACGCACTGGAAAGCCGTGTCGAAGAAGCGATGCGGGCCGGTCCTGCCGTGCCGGCGCTGATCGACGAGATCGAGGCAGGCTGCGATCTGCTGGCCCAGGCGACCGAACGACTGAAGGCCGGTCCCGAGCCGGAAGTCGAGCAGACGGAAACGGAACAGCTTGCCAAGGCGGTTGTTGCTGTCGAGCCGGATGCCGAAGCCGATGCCACTGGCCAGCGTGCAACGCTGCGTGTCCGGGCGGATCTCATCGACCGTCTGGTTAACGAGGCCGGTGAGCTCTCGATTGCCCGGGCGCGAATTGAAGGTGAAATGCGCAGCCTGAAGTCATCACTGCTCGACCTCACGGAAAACGTCATTCGTCTGCGCCGCCAGTTGCGCGAAATCGAAATTCAGGCGGAAACGCAAATCCAGGCGCGTGTCGCCCAGTCGCCGGAGGGTGCCGCGGAATTCGACCCCCTGGAGCTTGACCGTTTTACGCGCTTCCAGGAACTCACACGCTTCATGGCCGAGTCGGTCAACGACGTCGCGACCGTGCAGCAGAACCTGCTGAAGAATCTTGATGACGCCAATGCGGCCATCCTTGCGCAGTCCCGCCTCAATCGCGGCCTGCAGCAGGAACTGATGGGCGTACGCATGGTGCCTTTCGGCAGCCAGGCCGAGCGTCTTTACCGGATCGTCCGGCAGACCGCCAAGGACGTCGGCAAGCGCGCCAACCTCGACATCATTGGTGGCCAGGCCGACATCGACCGCTCAGTGCTCGACAAGATGATGGCACCGCTGGAGCACATGCTGCGTAATGCCGTCACCCACGGTATCGAAGCGCGTGCAGACCGTATTGCTGCCGGCAAGCCGGAGGTCGGTGAAATCGACCTCAAGCTGGTGCAGGAAGGCAACGAAATCATCCTGTCGATGGCCGACGACGGCAAGGGGCTGGATCTTGACCGCATCCGCGCTCGTGCCGAGGCGATGGAACTGATCGCGCCGGGACAGGCGGTTGATGACGCAACGCTTTACGACTTCATCTTCCAGCCGGGATTCTCGACTGCTGGCGAACTGACCCAGGTCTCCGGCCGCGGTGTCGGTATGGACGTGGTGAAGACCGAAGTGACGGCCCTCGGCGGCCGCATTGAAATCGTTTCCGAACGCGGTGTCGGTACCACCTTCCGCCTCTATCTGCCGCTGACGCTGGCGGTTACCCAGACGCTGCTGGTGCGCGTCGGTTCACAGGTGTATGCCGTGCCGTCCGCCATGATCGAGCAGGTTGTTGAGCTCAAGGACAAGCCGCTGGCTGCCATGCGCGAGAAGGGGGAGGCGGAGTGGCAGGGGCACCACTATCCCTACCATTTCCTCACTCATCTCCTCGGTGACGCAACAGCCGTACCGGAAACCCAGCGCCAGCACTGGGTGCTGCTGCTGCGTTCCGGTTCGCAACGTGTTGCGGTGCAGGTGGATGAACTGCGCGGGAATCAGGAAGTCGTCGTCAAGAACATCGGTGCCCAGCTCGCACGGGTGGTCGGTATTGCCGGCGCTACCGTGCTCGGTGACGGTCAGGTGGTACTCATCCTCAATCCGGTTGCTCTGGCCAGCCGTCATGGTGTCGTTCCGGTGACACCGGCGCTCGCCGCGTCGGTTCCGGATGTACCGCAGGCAACGCCGGTGGTGGATCATCTGCCGACGGTCATGGTGGTGGACGATTCGCTTACCGTGCGCAAGATCACCAGCCGTCTGCTGGCCCGCGAAGGCTATCAGGTCGTTCTGGCCAAGGATGGCGTCGATGGGCTGGAACAGTTGATCGAGCTGCGTCCGGACGTCATTCTTTCCGACATCGAAATGCCGCGCATGGACGGTTTCGATTTCGTGCGCAATGTCCGGGCCGATGCCTCTTTGCAGAATGTGCCGATCATCATGATCACCTCGCGGACGGCGGACAAGCACCGCAACTACGCGCTGGAAATCGGTGCCAATCACTATCTCGGCAAGCCCTACGACGAAGACGAGTTGCTTGGCCTGATCGCTGGCTACTGCGGGCGAAGCAGATAACGGTCCATTTTCGGCGTATTTCCGGGTTGACCGCAGCTGAGGCTGCGGTCAGTCTTTTTGGGCAGCGTTTTTCCTGACGACGGCGTAGCGCGCCAGCGTTTCGTTGCGCGCTTGGGCGTGATCAACCAAGGGAGCTGGATAGTCGCGGCCGATGATTACCCCGATGGCCTCCTGCTCGATACGGCCCATCTGCCACGGTGCGTGAATGTACTTGTCTGGCACCTTGGCCAGTTCCGGAACATAGCGGCGGATGAACTTGCCGTCCGGGTCGAATTTTTCCGATTGCGAAACCGGGTTGAAAATCCGGAAATAGGGCTGGGCATCGCAGCCGCTGGAGGCCGCCCATTGCCAGCCGCCATTGTTGGCGGCGAGATCGAAATCGTTGAGTTGCTGCGCAAACCACGCTTCGCCGAGGCGCCAGTCGATGCCCAGATCCTTGGTCAGGAAACTCGCCACCACCATGCGCAGGCGGTTGTGCATCCAGCCGCTGTGCAGCAACTGGCGCATCGCGGCATCCACCAGTGGATAGCCGGTTCGTCCCGCCTGCCAGGCCGCCAGCCCGGCCGGCCAGTCCGCCCAGGGGATCGCGTCGTACTCCGGCTTGAAACTGCGACCGACGACGCGCGGGAAGCGGTCGAGGATCATGAAGTAGAAGTCGCGCCAGATCAGCTCGTTCAGCCAGCTCTCGGCATTGCGGGCAAGCGCCTCTCGAACCAGTTCACGGATCGACAGCGTGCCAAAGCGCAGATGGACGGAAAGATAAGACACCCCTTTGACGGCGGGGTAGTCGCGCAATGCTGCGTAACGATCGATACGGCCGGCGGAAAACTCCTCCCACAATGCACGGGCGCCGCTCATGCCGGGGCGGATGCCGAGGGTATGCAAATCCGTTGCTTCGAAGCCGAGCGCACTCAGGCTGGGCAGTCCATCGTCAGCGGGCATCAGTTGTCCGCCCTGACCGGAATGAGCGGCGATGTCCGCCGCCGTCAGTCGTTTGCGCCAGGCGTTCTTGTACGGCGTGAAAACGGTATAGGAATTGCCAGCCTGGGTCAGCACCGCGTCGCCATCGAAAATCACCTGGTCGCGCAGGGCCTCGAAGTCGATGCCGGCTGCCTGCAGAGCTTGCTGCACCGCGGTGTCGCGGGTCTTGGCGGCCGGTTCGTAGTCACGGTTGGCGAAGACCTTGTCGACACCCAGCGCTTTGGCGAGGGCGGGAATTTCCTTCGTTGGCCAGCCATGCCGGACGATCAGTCCGCCACCCCGCTGGCGCAGTGCCGCGTCGAGTTCCTGCAGCGAGCCGTGAATGAATTCGACGCGCCTGTCCTTGCGTTCTGGCAGCGTATCGAGAATATCGCGGTCAAAAACGAAGACGCACCAGACCTGGCGGGCGTTGGCGAGGGCTGCCGAGAGGGCGGCGTGGTCGTGGTCGCGCAGGTCGCGGCGGAACCAGACGAGGGCTTTTTCCAGTTTCATGTTGGTTTGTCCTTGGCCGGCGATTAAAATTCAGTCCATGGATAGCGTCAACCTGACCGATAACTTCCTCATCGCCATGCCGGCGCTGGAAGACCCCTATTTTTCCAACAGCCTGGTCTATGTGTGCGAGCACAATGAGAACGGGGCGCTGGGCATCATCGTCAATCGTCCGATCGACATGAACCTCGCCGGGCTGCTCGAAAAGATCGACATCAAGCTCGAAGCCGAGTCGCTTGCCGACCTGCCTGTGTATTTCGGCGGCCCGGTGCAACTGGATCGCGGCTTCGTGCTGCATCGCCCGGTGGGCAAGTGGCAGTCGACGCTGGCGGTCAATGGCGATGTCGGCCTGACCAGCTCGCGCGACGTGCTGGCGTCGGTCGGCAGTGCCGGCCTGCCGTCCGAGATCATCGTCACCCTCGGCTACGCCGGCTGGAGTGCCGGCCAGCTGGAAGAGGAAATCGCCCAGAATTCCTGGTTGACCGTGGCTGCCAAGCCCAGCATCCTCTTCGACCTGCCGCCGGAAGAACGCCTGCCGGCAGCGATGCAAAAGCTGGGGATCAGCTTCTCGCAACTTTCCGACGTCGCCGGCCACGCATGAGCGGATACCGCGCCTGATGGGTACCGTCCTGGCTTTCGACTTTGGCGAAAAGCGCATCGGCGTCGCCACCGGCGAGACGCTGCTCGCCAGCGCTCATCCGCTGACGGTGATTCATGCCGAATCCAATGACGACCGCTTTGCCGCCATCGGCAAGCTGGTGGCCGAGTGGCAACCGGAGCAGCTGGTCGTCGGCCGGCCAACGCATGCCGACGGCACGCCGCATGAAATGACCCGGCTCGCTGCCAAGTTCGGCGAGCGCCTGCAACGCCGTTTCAACCTGCCGGTTTCCTATGCCGACGAGCGCCTGACCTCGCTCGATGCCGAAGCCCGGCTGCGCGAGACCGGTCGCAACAGCAAATCCGCCAAGCCGCTGCTCGATGCCGTGGCTGCCCAACTCATCCTGCAAACCTGGTTCGAGACCCCACATGAGCGCTCCGAATAACGCCGGCGTCGTCGCCCTGCCCGATGCCGAGGCCCAGTGCCGCCAACTGGCCGACCTGATCCGTCCCCATCTTTCACGCAACCCGGCGCTGGTCGGCATTCACAGCGGCGGCGTCTGGATTGCCGGCCGTCTGCGCGAGTTGCTCGGGCTGACCGAGGAAATCGGCATGATCGACGTTTCCTTCTACCGCGACGACTTCGCCGAGAAAGGCCTGCATCCGCAGGTGAAGCCGACGGCGATTCCCTTCGACGTCGAAGGCCGGCATCTGATCCTGATCGACGATGTGCTCTACACCGGCCGCACGACGCGGGCGGCGATCAACGAGCTGTTCGATTACGGCCGGCCGGCGTCGATCGCTCTGGCCGTGCTCGCCGACCGCGGTGGCCGCGAGTTGCCGGTGGCGGCCACCTGGAACACCTGGGACGTGGCGCTGGCCGACGGGCAGAGCCTGGTGCTGGAACGCAAGGACAACGGCGAACTCGCCTGGAGGCTGGAAAATGTATAACCCGCAGTTGAACAAGGATGGCGAACTGACGCACCTGCTCTCGATCGAGGGCCTGCCGAAACGCATTCTCGACCAGATTCTCGATACGGCGGCTTCCTTCATGGAAGTCTCGGCGCGCGAGGTGAAAAAGGTGCCGCTGCTGCGCGGCAAGAGCGTCTTCAACCTCTTCTTCGAGAACTCGACGCGGACCCGCACCACCTTCGAGATCGCCGCCAAGCGACTGTCTGCCGACGTCATCAATCTCGACATCAACAAGTCGTCAGCGAGCAAGGGCGAGACCCTGCTCGATACCATCGACAACCTGTGCGCGATGCACGCCAATCTCTTCGTCGTCCGTCATGCTTCCAGCGGCGCGCCGTATCTGATTGCCGAGCACTTGCGCAAGGCGGGCCGCGACGACATCCACGTCGTCAATGCCGGCGACGGCCGGCACGCCCACCCGACGCAGGGCCTGCTCGACATGTACACCATCCGCCACTACAAGAAGGACTTCACGCAACTGCGCGTGGCCATCGTTGGCGACATCCTGCATTCGCGCGTCGCGCGCTCCGATATCCACGCGCTGACCACGCTCGGCGTGCCGGAAGTCCGCGCCATCGGCCCGGAAACGCTGCTGCCCAAGCACCTCGACAAGCTCGGCGTCCATGTCTTCCACGACATGGAGGAGGGGCTGAAGGATTGCGACGTGGTCATCATGCTACGCCTGCAAAACGAGCGCATGACCGGCGCGCTGCTGCCGTCAGCCGGTGAATACTTCCGCCACTACGGCCTGACGCCGCAGAAGCTGGCGCTCGCCAAACCCGACGCCATCGTCATGCACCCGGGGCCGATGAACCGCGGCGTGGAAATCCACTCCGCCGTCGCCGACGGCTCGCAGGCCGTCATCCTGCCGCAGGTCACCTTCGGCATCGCGGTCCGCATGGCCGTCATGAGCATCGTTGCAGGAAACTGAGGCAGGGAACATGAGCACGAATATCGTCATTGAAAACGGTCGCCTGATTTGCCCGAAAAACCGCGTTGACCGCAGCAGCACCCCCCTCTACATCCAGAACGGCAAGATGGCCGGCATCGGCGAAGCGCCCGCCGGCTTTGTCGCCGAGCAGCGCATCGACGCCACCGGCTGCGTCGTCAGCCCCGGCTTCATCGACCTTGGTGCCCGCCTCAACTCCATCGAAGCCGAGCTCGCTGCCGCCGTCGCCGGCGGTGTCACCAGCGTTGTCGTGCCGCCCGATGCCGACCCGCCGCTCGACGAACCCGAACTGGCTGATCGCCTCGTCCATCGCGGCAAGGAAATCCGCAAGGCGCGCGTCCTGCCGCTCGGTGCGCTGACGCTGGGCCTCAAGGGCGAGCGTCTGGCTGAACTGGCTGGTCTGAAAAAGGCCGGTTGCGTGGCTTTTTCGCAGGCCAACAAGACGGTGGTCGATACCGAAGCCCTGCTGCGTGCGATGGAATACGCCGCCACCTTCGGATTCGCCGTCTGGTTGCAGCCGCAGGACCACTGGTTGTCACGCAACGGTATTGCTCACGAAGGCGAGGTTGCCAGCCGTCTCGGCCTGGCCGGTATTCCGGTGGCTGCCGAAACCATCGCCATCGGCACGATCATCCAGCTGGTACGCATCACCGGCTGCCGCGTACATCTCACCCGCATCTCCTCGGCAGCCGGCATGGCGCTCATCCAGCGCGCCCAGCTGGACCAGCTGCCGATCACCTGCGATGTCGGCATTCATCACCTGTTGCTGACCGATAACGACATCGGCTACTTCAACCCGCACGCCCGTTTCTGCCCGCCGCTGCGCAGCCAGAACGACCGTCAGGCCCTCTCGGATGCCGTCGTTGCCGGCCGTGCCGCCATCTGTTCCGACCACACGCCGGTGGGCGCCGACGACAAGCTGCTGCCCTTCGGTGAAGCCAAGCCAGGCGCCACGGGTCTTGAAGTCCTCTTGCCGCTAACCCTGAAGTGGGCTGAATCCGCCAATGTCGACCTGCCCACCGCCCTGGCCCGCATTACCTCGGCGCCAGCGGAAGTTCTTGGCGTCGAGCGCGGCAGCCTGAGCACCGGTACCGTGGCAGATCTCTGCATCTTTGATCCGGAAGCGACCTGGCAACTGACGCCGGAAGCCCTGAAGAGCCGCGGCAAGAACTCGCCGTGGACCGGCTACCCGATGACCGGCAAGGTGAAGGCGACGCTGGTAAGTGGTCGGGTGGTCTATCAGGCCTGAGCTTCGGCTTGCGACGAAATGAAAAACGGCGGGGAAACCCGCCGTTTTGACTTTCAGCATCCGGGGTTTGCCTGCTGCGGTGAACCCGGAAAACGGGCAAAAATCACCCGTTTTTCAATCGCCGGCCAGTTGCCTGACCGCCTCGGGCGTGCAGCCGCTGATTTCGAGGACCTTGTGCCGCGAGGTCTGGCCGCTTTTGAGGACCACCGCGGATTTCGGCAGTTGCAGGCGTTCGGCAACGAAGCGCAACAGTGCCTCGTTGGCCTTGCCGTCGACCGGCGGTGCAGCGAGACGGATTTTCAGCGCCTCGCCATGCAGCCCGGCGAATTCCGATTTTTTAGCGCCGGGCTGGATGTGCAGGCTGAGGGTGATGCGGCCGCCGCTTGCCAGGCGAAACCACGGGGAAGCTGCTTCAGACAAACATCAGCACCACCTGCAGCAGCAGGATGGCGACCAGCGGCGAGAGATCAACGCCGGATATGCTGGGCACGAAACGGCGGATCGGATCGAGGATGGGGCGTGCCAGTTGATTGACCAGAGGGGCAATCGGCGAATAGGGATTGATCCATGAAAGCACCGCCTGCAGGATCAATGCACCGATGACAATGTAAATGGCCAGTCGGATCAGGCCACGTACTGCCAGCATGAGGATCATCAGCACCATGCCGGCACTGTCGGCGGTTAATTCCATTGGCGACAGGGAAATCAACAGTGCCGAAAGCATGAGCTGCAGCCAGAGGGCAGCAATCAAACTGGCCCAGTCGACGCCGCCCATGCCGGGGACGATGCGGCGCAGGGGCTTGACCGCCCAGTTGGTTGTTTTTACAACGAAGTCCCCAAGTTGGCCGGCAAACGACACCCGGGCCATCTGCATCATGAAGCGCAGCAGAAACAGCGTGCAGAAGAAACTGACGACCGCATTGAGCAGAAAGAAAACGGCCTGCATCAGTCGGCTCCCAGCAGCTTGCCCAGTTCCTTGCCACGGGCTTCGGCGGCATGGCAGCCGGCGACGATGCCGTCCTTGACGCCTTTTTCAGCCATCATCTTGAGCGCGGCTTCCGTGGTGCCGCCCTTGGAGGTGACGCGCTCGCGCAGGATTGACGCCGGTTCGCTCGATTGCGCGGCGAGGGCGGCGGCGCCCTGGACGGTTTCGATGGCCAGCTGGCGGCCCTGCTCGGGTGTGAAGCCGAATTCAGCCGCCGCCTGCTGCAGGGCTTCAATGAAGAGGAAGACATAGGCCGGACCGCTGCCGGAAATGGCGGTGACGGCGTCCATCCGGGCTTCGCTTTCGATCCAGACGGTGCTGCCGACGGCCTTGAGGACACGATCCGCCAGCGCCCGCTCGTCGGTGCTGACGTCGGGCAGCGCGCACAGGCCGGTGATGCCGGCGCCGATCAGTGCCGGCGTATTTGGCATGCAGCGGACGATCTTGCGGTGGCCGCCCAGCCAGCGCGACAGCGCGGCCATGTCGAGGCCGGCGGCAATGCTGACGACGACGGCGTTGCCCAGCTTGCCGACGAGGGGAGCGACCGCTTCCTTCATCTGCTGCGGCTTGACGGCGAGCACCAGCACATCGGGCGCGGCCGGTGCGCTGCCTGTATCGGCATGGCACTGCACGCCGTAGCTTTCAGTCAGCTTCTGGCGGGCGTCGGCGCCCGGATCAATGACGTCGATGCCGCTGGCGGAAAAGCCCTGCTTGAGCATGCCGCCGATGAGGGCGTTGGCCATGTTGCCGCCGCCGAGGAAGAGAATTTTCATGCGTAGTTTCTTTCACCAAAAATGGCCGTGCCGACGCGGACAATGGTCGCGCCTTCGGCAATGGCCGCTTCGAGATCATGGGACATGCCCATCGACAGCGTATCCAGCGGCAGGCCGCCGGTACGGATGTCTTCATATATTTCGCGCAGGCGGCGGAAGGGCGCCCGTTGCGCTGCCAGGTCGTCCACTGCCTCCGGAATCGCCATCAGGCCACGCAAGCGCAGTCCGGGCAGGGTTGCGACGGCCCGGCAGAGTGCCGCAGCCTCGTCCGGATGGCAGCCGCTCTTGCTGGCCTCGCCCGAGACATTGACCTGAACGCAGACATGCAAAGGTGGCAGGTAAGCCGGTCGCTGCGCCGAGAGCCGTTCGGCAACCTTCAAACGGTCAATCGAGTGTACCCAGTCGAAATGCTCGGCGACCGGGCGCGTCTTGTTGCTTTGCAACGGTCCGATGAAATGCCATTCCAGCTTGCGCCCGGCGCTGGTGGCAATCTTGTCGATCCCCTCCTGGACGTAGTTTTCCCCGAAACATCCCTGGCCGGCATCGGCCGCTTCGTAGATGCTGTGGAGCGGCCAGGTCTTGCTGACAGCAAGCAGGCGGACGGTGTCCGGCGAACGGCCGGCAAGCTCGGCGGCGCGGCCAATGCGGGCCGTGACGGCTTGCAGGTTGTCGGCGATTGCGCTCATAATCCATTGGGAATTCCGGGATTTTTCAGTATACACGCGCTCCGAGGACGTATTCGTATGGACATTACCGAACTGCTGGCTTTCAGCGTCAAGAACAAGGCTTCCGACTTGCACCTCTCCTCCGGCCTGCCGCCGATGATCCGCGTGCATGGCGACGTGCGGCGCATCAACCTGCCGGCGATGGAGCACAAGGACGTGCACGGCATGGTGTACGACATCATGAACGACGGCCAGCGCAAGATTTACGAAGAAACGCTGGAGTGCGATTTTTCCTTCGAGATTCCCAACCTGGCGCGTTTTCGGGTCAATGCCTTCAACCAGCAGCGCGGTGCCGGCGCCGTCTTCCGGACCATTCCGTCCAAGGTGCTGACTCTGGAAGAGTTGAACTGCCCGAAGATCTTCAAGGACATTTCCGAGTATCCGCGTGGCATCGTTCTGGTGACCGGGCCGACCGGTTCCGGCAAGTCGACGACGCTGGCGGCGATGGTGAACCACATCAACGAAAACGACTACGGCCACATCCTGACGGTCGAAGACCCGATCGAATTCGTCCATGAATCCAAGAAATGCCTGATCAACCAGCGTGAAGTCGGACCGCACACGCTGTCGTTTGCCAACGCGCTGCGCTCGGCGCTGCGTGAAGACCCGGACGTCGTGCTGGTCGGTGAAATGCGCGACCTGGAAACCATCCGCCTGGCGCTGACGGCGGCCGAAACCGGCCACCTGGTGTTCGGCACGCTGCATACCTCGTCAGCCGCGAAAACCGTGGACCGTATCGTCGACGTCTTTCCGGCGGCGGAAAAGGAAATGGTCCGCTCGATGTTGTCCGAGTCGCTGCGTGCCGTTATCTCACAGACGCTGCTCAAGACCAAGGAAGGCAACGGCCGCGTCGCAGCGCACGAGATCATGATCGGTACGCCGGCGATCCGTAACCTGATCCGCGAAAACAAGGTGGCGCAGATGTATTCGGCCATCCAGACCGGCCAGAACTTCGGCATGCAGACGCTGGACCAGAACCTGCTGGAACTGGTGCGTCGCAACGTCGTGTCGAGCAACGAAGCACGCAACAAGGCAGCCAACAAGGACGCCTTCCCGGCCTGAACAATCAAGGCTGGCAAACGAGCGAGAGGTAGGTATGGAACGCGATCAGGCAATGAAATTCATGCACGATCTTCTGCGTCTGATGGCGCAGAAGAAAGGCTCGGACCTGTTCATCACCGCCGGCTTTCCGCCGGCGATCAAGATCGACGGGAAAATCACGCCGGTGTCGAATCAGGTGCTGACGGCCTCGCATACGGCCGAGCTGGCGCGCTCGATCATGAACGACCGCCAGGCGGCGGAGTTCGAAGCGACCAAGGAATGCAACTTCGCCATTTCGCCGGCTGGAATCGGCCGTTTCCGGGTCAACGCGCTGGTTCAGCAGGGGCGTGTCGGCGTTGTCTGCCGGACGATCAACATGTCCATCCCGACGCTGGACGAGCTACAGTTGCCGCCGGTGATCAAGGATCTGGCGATGACCAAGCGCGGGCTGATCATCTTCGTCGGGGGCACCGGTACCGGCAAGACGACCTCGCTGGCGGCGCTGGTCGATTACCGCAACGAAAACTCCTACGGCCACATCATTACCATCGAGGATCCGATCGAATACGTGCACGAGCACAAGAACTGCATCGTGACGCAACGTGAGGTGGGCGTCGACACCGATGACTGGGGGCCGGCGCTCAAGAACACGCTGCGTCAGGCGCCGGATGTCATCCTGATGGGGGAAATCCGCGACCGCGAGACCATGGACTACGCCGTGGCCTTCGCCGAAACCGGTCACCTGGCGCTAGCCACGTTGCACGCCAACAGCGCCAACCAGGCGATCGACCGGATCATCAACTTCTTCCCCGAGGAGCGCCGCCAGCAATTGCTGATGGATCTGTCGCTCAACCTGCGTGCGATGGTCTCGCAGCGTTTGCTCCCCAAGAAGGACGGCAAGGGCCGCGTGGCCGCCATCGAGGTGATGCTCAATTCGCCGCTGATTTCCGATCTGATCTTCAAGGGTGAGGTGCATGAGATCAAGGAAATCATGAAGAAGTCGCGCGAACTCGGCATGCAGACCTTCGACCAGGCCTTGTTCGATCTCTACGAGGCAGGTCGGATCAGCTACGAAGATGCCTTGCGCAATGCCGACTCGCTCAATGATCTGCGTCTGCAGATCAAGCTGCATGGCAAGGAATCGAAGGATCGCGACCTGACGACCGGAATCGGTCACCTCGACATCGTCTGACCCGCTGTCTGATTACTCATCGAAGGAGATTCCCATGCGCCGCCTGCTCGCTTCCGTTTTTGGCCTGTTTTTGACGTTCACCGCAGCAGGTGTCTCCGCGGCCGGTCTTGATGCCATTTCGACGGGCGATGCCGCTGCCGGCGTCAAGGAAGCACTGGCCAAGGGGGCGGATTACGCCGTGGCTTCACTCGGCAAGAGCGGCGGCTTCCTCGGCAACAGCAAGGTCAAGATCCCGCTGCCCGGCTACCTGCAGAAAGCCGAATCCGGCCTGCGCATGTTCGGCCTTGGCAAGCAGGCCGATCAACTGGTTGAAACGATGAACCACGCCGCCGAGAACGCCGTGGCCGAGGCCAAGCCGATTCTCAGCGATTCGATCAAGAAGATGTCGGTGCAGGACGCCAAAGGCATCCTCACCGGCGGCGACGACAGCGTCACCCAGTATTTCAAGCGCACCTCGACCGAGCAGCTGACGGCCAAGTTCATGCCCATCGTCAAGGCCGCCACCAGCAAGCTGCAGCTGGCTGACCAGTACAACGCCTTTGCCGGCAAGGCGGCGAGTGCCGGTCTGGTTGATGCTAAGGATGCCGACATCGACAGCTATGTGACGCAAAAGGCGATGGATGGCCTGTTCCTGATGATTGCCGAAGAGGAAAAGAAGCTGCGCAGCAACCCGGTTGCCGCCGGCAGCGCACTGCTGAAGAAGGTGTTCGGCGCCCTCTGACTCAAGCTGGCGAGTCTTTGGCCGTAGACAGTCTCAAGGAGACTGTCCAATGAAACTGACCCGCCTCGATTCCACCACCGCCCACCCCTCGGGGGAGGCCGTGGCGCGTGCCCAGGCGGCGGCGCCGGAGCGCGTGCGGCGAGTCGAGGCCATGGAAGGCATCGAGGGTGACCGCCAGCGTTCGCTTCGCCAGGAACTGGCGGAGATCGATCCACGTGCCGTTGGGCCGTTCGCCGGCCAAGCGCAGGTGATGAGCGATGCCCGGTTGATTGCCGAACAGCTGGCCAGGCTCGATAGCGCAGCCAATCTGGTGCGGGGCACGGCGATTCCCGATCTCGTTCGCGACCAGGTCGACGCCAAAGCCTAGCGCGGCGGGATGGCCTGATTGTGCCGAAGTCGCCTGTAACGTCGGCTGCGTGCGGTAAAATTCTCCCCCGCCCATAGCCCGCCCCGGTTCAGCCGCGGGCCGATTTCGATGTCCGGCCTCAATCCCCAGCAACGCGAAGCAATCTACTATCTCGACGGCCCCTTGCTGGTGCTGGCCGGTGCCGGCTCGGGCAAGACGCGCGTCATCACGCAGAAGATCGCCTATCTGGTGCAGGACTGCGGCTTCCAGCCGCGCAACATCGCCGCCATCACCTTCACCAACAAGGCGGCCAAGGAAATGCAGGAGCGGGTGGCCAAGCTGCTGACGGCTTCCGTCGCCAACGAGTTGCAGATCTCGACCTTCCACTCGCTCGGCGTACGCATCCTGCGCGAGGAAGCCAAGGCGCTGGGCTACAAGCCGCGTTTTTCCATCTTCGATTCCGCAGACTGTGCCGGCATTATCGGCGATTGCGCCAAAACCGTGGACAAGGCGACGCTGCGCCGGCTGCAATCGATCATCTCCAACTGGAAAAACGCGCTGGTAACGCCCGAGGCGGCGCGCCATCTGGCGACCAACGAACACGAAGCACTCGCAGCAGGCGCCTATCTCAGCTACGAAGCGACATTGAAGGCCTATCAGGCCGTGGATTTCGATGACCTGATCGGCCTGCCGGTGAAGCTCTTCAGTGAGCATCCGGATATCGCCGAAAAGTGGCAGAACCGCCTGCGCTACCTGCTGGTTGACGAGTATCAGGATACCAACGCCTGCCAGTACCAGCTTCTCAAGCTACTGACCGGCGTGCGCGCCCAGTTCACCGCGGTGGGCGACGACGATCAGGCGATCTACGGCTGGCGCGGCGCCGACATCGACAACCTGAAGAAGCTGCCGGCCGAATTCCCGGCGCTCAAGGTGATCAAGCTCGAACAGAATTACCGGTCGACGGTGCGCATCCTGAAGGCCGCCAACAACGTCATCGCCCACAACGAAAAGTTGTTCGACAAGACGCTGTGGTCCGAGCTCGGGCATGGCGATCCGATTTATGTCACGGCCTGTCGTGACAACGAGGCGGAGTCGGAAAGCGTGGTCATGAAGCTGCAGGCGCATCGGTTTGAACATCGCGGCAAGTTTCGCGACTACGCCATCCTTTACCGCTCCAACCATCAGGCGCGCCTGCTCGAAACCCAGCTCCGCAACCAGAAAATCCCGTACCTGCTCTCCGGCGGCCAGTCCTTTTTCGACAAGGCCGAGATCAAGGACATCACCAGCTATCTGCGCCTGCTGGCCAACGAGGATGACGATCCCGCTTTCATCCGTGCGGCGACCACGCCCAAGCGCGGCATTGGCGCGGCGACACTGCAGGTGCTGGGGACCTATGCCGGCGAGCGCCACGTCTCGCTCTTCCATGCTGCCTTTGAACAGGGCTTTGCGCATCGCGTCGCCCCCCGGCAGCTGGAGCCGCTGCTTGAATTCTGCAACTTCATCAACCGAATCCAGCACCGCGCCAGCCGCGAGCCGGCGCATCAGGTCTTGCCTGATCTGCTCAAGGCCATCGACTACGAAGCCTTCCTCTACGATCACGAAGAAGCGCGCACCGCGCAGACGCGCTGGGCCAATGTCTGCGAGTTCGCCGACTGGCTGAACAAGAAGGGCGAAGAGGATGGCAAGACGCTGATCGACATGGTGCAGAGCATCGCGCTGATCAACATGCTGGATAAGCAGAATAGCGAAGAATACGATGCCGTGCAGTTGTCCACGCTCCACGCTGCCAAGGGGCTGGAGTACAAGCATGTCTTTCTTGTCGGTGTCGAAGAGGGCATCCTGCCCCATCGCGAGTCGCAGGATCCGGCCAAGCTGCAGGAGGAGCGGCGGTTGATGTACGTCGGCATCACCCGCGCCCAGCGTTCGCTGCATATCAGCTACTGCGAAAAGCGGAAGCAGGCCCGGGAGCTCATTCCCTGCGAACCATCGCGTTTCATCGCCGAGATGGGCAAGGAGGATGTGCGCTTCACCGGGGGCAAGCAGGCGACGCCGCCGGATAAGGCCACAGGCAGTGCCCGGCTGGATGCCATGAAGGCGATGCTGGCGGGAAACAAGCGCTAACCGCTTGGTTACGGCACGTTACACCGGGTTACTTCTCTCCTGACATCGGGTGGCCTGCCGGCCGCGTTATTCGGCACAAGGCAGCGCAACCAGGCGCCCAGCCGGATAGTGAAACCACGCCAACGACTCAAGGAGATTCAACATGACCAAGCAACTGATTGCCCTCGCCATCGCCGCCACTTTTGGTATCGCCCATGCAGCCGACATCAAGCCGGCGGTTGCCGAGCTGAAAGCTGCTGCGCCGGCTGCTGCCGCTGTCGTCAAGACCGAAGCGCCGAAAGTGGCCGAGGCCGTCAAGGCGGAAGTGAAGGCGCCGGAAGCCAAACCGGCTGCTGCTGCACCGATCGAGGCGAAGAAGGAAGCTGCCGCGCCCGCAGAGAAGCCGGCCAAGAAGGTCAAGAAAGCCAAGCCGGCCGCCAAGCCCGCTGCTGCGGCAGCACCGGCCGCCGCCGAGGGGGCCAAGTAAGCATTTCAGATGCCACCAGGCTGCGTCAGCCCGCCAAACGCTGATGCACTAAGGGCGCCCCCAAGGCGCCCTTTTTCGGTCCACGAAAAAGGGAGGCCGCAGCCTCCCTTTCGATGTTCTGGTTGGGTCTTATTTGACCTTGCTCAGCACGTAGTCGATGACACCCTTGATTTCGGCATCAGACAGGTTGGCGCCACCCTTGGGTGGCATCGCACCCTTGCCGTTGGTCAGGCTCTTGATCAGGCCATCCTTGCCTTGTGCGAGGCGCGGTGCCCAGGCGCCCTTGTCGTCAATCTTCGGCGCGCCGGCGGCACCCGTGTTGTGGCAGGCGCCACAGACGCTGTTGTAGATCGTGGCGCCATCGCGCGGAGCCCCGCCAGTAGCAGCAGCTTCGGCCTTCGCCAACTCGAAGCGGGCGACCGGCTGGATGCGGACATCGGCACCGTCGTTATTGCCGGCAGCGTCGGCGGCGGAGGTTGATTTCTTGACAGTCAGCGGGAAGATGATCGCGATCAGAACGATGGCGACAATGATGGTTGCCCACATGATGCTCTTGGAAGAATGCTGCTCGGCCATGCTGATGTACCTCGATGCACAAGAATAAAAGTACGCAATTATAACGGCTTGCGGCGTATCAGCGGGCAAAAAAAACCCCGCGCTTGGCGGGGTCGAAAATTCTCGAAAGGGGGAGTTTCGAGAGGAGGGGTTCAATGCACAATTGCAGTCTAGGCGTGCCCCGGCCAGAAGTCTGTCGTCCTTTCGTAGCCTTGTGTAACAGAATGTAGTCCGCATTGTTGCGTTGCGGAATGACAAGCCTGCAGGCACTGCGTAGAGTGTCCGGACGCTGGATTGTGCACGCTGCTCAAGTAGGGCGCAGCGTTCAGTCATTCGGCATATCGCTTGTTCAAAAGCGGGGCAGATAGGCCACAAAATAGCTTTCTGGCGGTGCATCGTCGGGTGCTTTGCAGATGGCATGGATCTCGCAGTAGCGGTCAATTGGTTGCGCCGCATCGTACAGTCGGCGCCTTTGCAAGCAGTTCATCATGGAGGAGACGCCATGCAGAAGTCGCTTCACATCGATCCAGCCAAATGCACAGGATGTTTGCAGTGCGAAATGGCGTGCTCATATGAGCATACGGGCGTGATCAACCCGGCAAAATCCCGTATCAAGGTTTTCAATTTCGAGCATGAAGGGCGCAAGGTGCCCTATACCTGCACGCAATGCGCCGACGCTTGGTGCATGAATGCCTGCCCGGTCGAGGCCATCGTCATTGATGCCGCGACCGGCGCCAAAATCGTCAAGGAAGCGACCTGCGTTGGCTGCAAGGTGTGCACCATTGCCTGTCCGTTCGGGACGGTCAATTACATGGCCGATGTCGGCAAGGTCCAGAAGTGCGATCTCTGTGCCGGCGATCCGAAGTGCGTCAGCGCCTGTCCGACCGGTGCCATCACCTACGTCGATGCCGACTGGACTGGCCTGGACCGCATGCGCGCCTGGGCTGCCAAGGCCAACACTGCATCCGTTTCGGCTTGAGGAGGAGAGATCATGGGATGGAATCGTAAAGTCCTGCGTGTGAATCTCACCGCCGGCACCTGCGCCCCGGAAGCGCTGAACATGGCTTGGGCGAATGACTACCTCGGTTCGCGCGGCCTGGCTTCTAAATACCTGGTCGAGGAAATTGACCCCAAGGTCGATCCGCTATCGCCGGAAAACAAGATGATCATGGCGACTGGACCACTGACTGGCACCATGGCTTCGACTGGCGGGCGCTACACGGTCGTGACCAAGGGGGCGCTGACTAATGCCATTGCCTGCTCCAACTCGGGTGGTTATTTCGGTGCCGAGATGAAGTTTGCTGGCTGGGACATGATCATTTTCGAAGGCAAGTCGCCAAAGCCGGTCTATCTCTATCTGGAGAACGACAAGGCCGAGTTGCGCTGTGCCGCCCACCTCTGGGGTAAAACCTGCTGGGAAACCGAGGAAACGATCAAGGCCAGTCATCAGGATCCGCAGATCAAGGTGTCTTCGATTGGGGCCGCAGGCGAGAATCAGGTGTTGTTCGCCTGTATCGTCAATGACTTGCATCGCGCTGCCGGACGTTCCGGGGTCGGCGCCGTGATGGGCTCGAAGAATCTCAAGGCTGTCGCTATTCGCGGCACCCAGGGCGTTTCTGGCATCAAGGATTTCCCGGCCTTCCTGCAGGCGACGCAGGCGGCGAAGAAGGTGCTCGCCGACAACGCAGTAACCGGCCAGGGCTTGCCGAAGTACGGCACCCAGGTACTGATGAACGTGATCAACGAAATCGGCGCCTTGCCGACGCGCAACCACCGCGACGTACAGTTCGAGGAAGCCGGCAAGATCTCGGCCGAGGCCATGCACGAAAAGCGGCCGACCGACGGCAAGGCGCACCTGGTAACCAACGCCGCCTGTTTCGGCTGCACCATCGCTTGTGGTCGTATTTCCAAGATCGACGAGACGCATTTCAGTGTCAAGAACAGCCCGAAATACTGGGGGGCTTCCGGCGGCCTGGAGTACGAAGCCGCCTGGGCGCTGGGCGCAGCCAATGGTGTCGGCGATCTGGAGGCCCTGCAATATGCCAACATGCTCTGTAACGAGCACGGCATGGACCCGATTTCCTTCGGGGCGACCGTTGGCGCGGCGATGGAGCTTTACGACCTCGGTATTTTGTCGAAAGAACAGATCGGTCTGGAGGCGCAGTTCGGCTCGGCCGAGGCGCTGTGCAAGCTGGTCGAGATGACGGCGCATGGCGAGGGCTTCGGCAAGGAACTTGGCATGGGCAGCGCCCGCATGTGCGCCAAGTATGGCAAGCCGGAGCTGTCGATGAGCGTCAAGAGCCAGGAGTTCCCGGCCTACGATTCGCGCGGTATTCAGGGCATGGGGCTGACCTACGCCACCTCCAACCGTGGGGCCTGTCACCTTCGGTCATACACCGTCGCCTCCGAAGTCCTTGGCATCCCGGTCAAGACCGATCCGCTGACGACGGATGGCAAGCCGGAGCTGGTCAAGGCCTTCCAGGATGCAACGTCGGTGTTCGATGCGGCCGGTATTTGCATCTTCACCAGCTTCGCCTGGACGCTGGCCGATGTGCAACCCCAGGTGCAAGCTGCCTGCGAGGGCGACTGGTCGATGGAGAAGCTGAACGAGGTCGGTGAGCGCATCTGGAACATGGAGCGCCAGTTCAATCTCGCCGCCGGTTTCACGGCAGCCGACGATGACCTGCCGCCGCGCCTGAAAAACGAGCCGGCCAAGACCGGCCCGGCGAAGGGCCTGGTCAATGGCATCGAGAAGATGAGGCCGGAGTACTACAAGGTCCGTGGCTGGGATGCGAACGGTGTGCCGGAGAGGGCGACCCTGGAACGTCTCGGCCTCTGAGCGGCATGTTCGGGGTGGCGGATGCCACCCCGTTTTTCCTGACGGAGCTTGGAAATGAAACACATCATTCTCGGCAACGGGCCGGCCGGTGTCGTTGCCGCTGAAACCCTGCGCCAAGCGGCGCCGGCGGACGACATCCTGCTGGTCGGCAACGAGCCGGAGCCACCCTATTCGCGGATGGCGATTCCCTATCTGCTCGAGGGCAATATCGACGAAGCCGGGACTTACCTGCGCAAAAGTGATGGCCATTTCGAGTCGCTCTGCATTCGCCAGAAGCAGGGTCGGGCAGTTGCGGTGAACACGGAAAAGCGCACGATTCTGTTCGATGACGGGCATTTTGAATCCTACGACCGGCTGCTGATTGCGACCGGTTCGCATCCTGTGCGGCCGCCGATTCCCGGTATCGACCTGCCCGAGGTGCAAACCTGCTGGACGCTGGCCGATGCGCGGGCGATCGCCGCCCATGCCAAACCGGGCAGCCGCGTCGTTCAGCTCGGCGCCGGTTTCATCGGCTGCATCATCATGGAGGCGCTGGTCAAACGCGGTGTCGACCTGACCGTGGTCGAGATGGGCGACCGGCTGGTGCCGCGGATGATGACGCCGGCGGCCGGTGGCATGATCCGGCGCTGGGTTGAAGGCAAAGGGGTACGGGTTCGTACCGGGGCCGGTGTCGAGTTCATCGAGGCGGGATCATCGTCACCGCTCAATGTGGCGCTGACGACCGGCGAGCAGCTCGCTTGCGATCTGCTGATCGTTGCCGCCGGGGTCGCGCCCAACGTTGCCTTCCTTGAGGGCACCGATGTGCACGTGGCCAAGGGCGTACTCGTCGATGAGGGTATGCAGACTTCGGTCCCCGGGATCTATGCCGCAGGCGATGTTGCCGAGGCGCCGGATCTCTTCAGCGGCCGCCATCTGGTGGCGGCAATCCAGCCCAATGCCGCCGATCAGGCGCGGATTGCGGCGCTCAACATGGCTTGCCGTGAAGGGGCCCAGCGGGCGCGGATGAAAGGCGTGCTGGCGATCAACGTGCTCGATTCGCTGGGCATGATTTCCTCGTCGTTCGGCGAATGGCAGGGGGTCAAGGAGGGTGATGGCGTCGAGCTGGTCGACGAGCCGAATGGCCGTTATCTTAGTCTGCAGTTTCAGGGCGATGTGCTGATCGGCGCCACGGCCATCGGTTGGACGCAGCATATCGGCATCCTGCGCGGCCTGATTCAGGCGAAGACCCGGCTCGGCGAGTGGAAGGCACGGCTGCTGGCTTCGCCGACCCGCTTCGTCGAAGCCTATATTGCCTGCCAGCGTCCGGCCAGCTAGGCCATGAAGGTGACCGTGAAGCTTTATGCCACCCTCGCCGACTACCTGCCGGCGGGGGCGCGCAACAACCGGGTCGAGCTCGATGTCGCCGATGCGGCTACGGTGAACGCGGTTTTGGCGCCATTTTCATTGCCGCCGAAATTGACGCATCTGGTCTTGATCAACGGTGTCTTTGTTCCTCCGGAGGCACGCGACAGCACGCCACTGGCCGACGGCGACGCGCTGGCGGTCTGGCCGCCGATCGCCGGCGGCTGAGTCGCTGAAGGTGGCGCTTCCCTGGAGCCGCCAGCGGCAGCGGGTGATGAACTGCTCGCCGGCCGAGTTCCGGCGGGTGTTGTTGCAGGCCTTTGGCAACGAGGTTAGTGGTGACCTGCAGTTGCTGCGGCTGACGCGCGGCGCCGTGACCCTGGTGTTCCGGATGCATCCGGAAGCAGGTCGGCAATTGGGTTTGCTGCACATCGCCGCGCTCCACGTCGACATCGCGGTCGAGTACGGTGACGAAAGTATCGACGACAGCGCCGTGACCGCGCTGCTGGCGGAAGTCGACCGCGCGACCCTGCGCGGCGGCGGCTAGGCTGAGCGGCTTAGTGCTCGATTTTGCAGATGATGACCGCGTCGCCCGGCACCTGATAATCGGCGGCAAGTGCGGCACGGGCGATATCTTCGATCGACTGGTCATCGGTGGTGACAATGCGGCGGGCGGCGCTGAAATCAGCCGGCAGGCCGGCGCGGTCGCGGGTGATGCGGAAATGAACCTTGACTTGCATGATGCTGGACTCCGAGTGTGACTTTTGTGATTTGCGCGCATTTTAGTCACTTGTCTCGGTCGATCCATTGGGGGTTTCCACAGGTCTGGTGTGGGGTAAAGGCGATCTGCCTCAAGGCGTCGCCACGCGAAGCTCGCTCGGTTTCATCGGCGCTGCAGCGGGCTGCCTAATCCCGCTCGAAGCCCGACAGCTCCTCGCGGGTGTTGATGTTTTCGAACGCAGTCGCAACATCATCAAAGTCGACGTCGACAACGTTCAGCGTTGCATACCAACGATGAAATTTGCGCTCACCGCTCGACAGAAAGTCGGTGAGATGCGGAAGCAAGCTGCGTTTGCACAGACAAAAAACAGGGTGTGACTGATCGAAGGTGCGGGCGACGGCGAGATCGGCGTCAGCTGCGGTCAACCCGGAAAACAGGCGAAAAACCAGATCATCTGGAAGAAAGGGCGAGTCGCAGGGGGCGGTTGCGACGAGCGGCGTTTCTGCTGCGGACAGGGCAGCGTGCAGCCCGGCGAGTGGTCCGGCAAAGCCCGGCACCTGGTCAGTGACTACCGGGCAGCCAAATGCCGCATAAAAATCCAGGTTCTGGTTAGCACTGATCATCAGGCGGCCGACCTGAGGCTGGAGACGGTCGACGACCCAGGCCGCCAACGGCTTGCCGCGCAGGCGCTGCATTCCCTTGTTCACGCCACCCATGCGGCGACCCTGGCCGCCGGCGAGGACGACACCGGTAATTGTTTCGCGAGCAACGCTGAACGTGTTCATGGCTTGAATGTCTCCTTCGCTGCAAATTCTGGCGATTGCCGATTCCAGCCTCGGCAGTGTCAATACACCAAGGTCCGCCATGCCGGATCCAGCGTGCGGGCGACGAAGGCCGTGGCGCCCGCCGCCCCGGCTTGGGGAATCAACACATCGTGCCCGGTGACCCAGGTGGTGCGGGCCATGCCACACGCGTACAGGCTGGCGCCGGCGGCCAGCACTTCGCGCAGAAAATCACCGATCGACTTTTCGCGCCCTTCGGTCACCCATGCGTTGTCAGCGATATCTGCAATCAGCCAGCGAACGGCCGGGCCGGCGAAATGAATTTCAACCTCGGCATCCAGTGCGCGGGCCGCGAGCGCGTGCACCAGGGGCGTTACACAGAGCTCCGGGCGATCCGGTGTGGCGGCCCAGATCAGGATGGCCAGCTTGTCAGTCAAAGGACGCGTCCGGTTCGAGCTTGAGGATATGCTGGCGATAGGCTGCAGCGTTGACCAGCATCGGTGTTTCCGCATCCCAGGCGGTGGCGGTTGCCCGCGCCATCCAGCCCGTGCCGTAAGGGTCGGCATTCACCACACGGGGGCACGCCTCTGCCAGTTCGTTGCCTTCAAGCAGCAGAAAGGAAATGGGGGCGTGGACGGCAAGTACCGTCTTGCGGCACTCCACGGTGCCCATGCCGCGTCCAAGGACCACCTCGGCGCCCTTGGGCTTGCTGGTGAAGGCGATGATTTCCCCGGCGAGGAAAATGCCGAAACTCGTGGCACCGATCAGCACCTCGCCATTGTCCTGTGTCTGCACCCACATGTTGTATTGCGGGCAATAGAGGCGATCATCCGGGATGGGACCGTGGAAGGGGGTGTGAGCCATTTATGAAGTGAATAATGGCGGAAGGAAGCAGGAGTCGAACCTACCCAAGCCTGTTTGACAGGCCCTGACGGTTTTGAAGACCGTCCGTCCCACCGGGGAACGATTCCTTCCGTTGTTCATGATCCGAATTGCTCTGGAGAACCGCGCAATACATGGGTATCGCGCACGCGGCGAGTGTAGCCGATGCGGTCGAAGAATTCGAGGATGTGGATGGCGACCTTGCGGCCGCCGCCGATTTCGTCGCGCAGTGGCGCGGCACGGGCGCAGCCGTCGCGGGCATTGAGCGCGGCGACGCGGTGGGCGAGGTCGGCGACGGCCTCGGCGGTGAAGTAGTGGTCGTGCGCCACAGGATAGGCGTCACCGAAGCGGGCGACGCGCTTGAACAGGCTGCGCACCGTGTCTTCGGCGATGCCGGTGGCCTTGGCGACGTCGCGAACGCGGGGCGGCGAATAGGGCGCGGCCTCAAGCAGCGGCTTCAGGGTCTGCCACAGGTCGCGGTCGGCTGCCGGCAGTTGCACGCGATGTTCCGGCAGGTGCAGCCAGGCATTGGTCCGGGCAATGCGGCCGTCGGCCAGCGGCGCTGCCAGCAGGGCGTCGAAGGCCGGGCGCGACAGGGTTGGCAGGGTCAGACGGCGCAGGCGGTCGCGTTCGACGCCGGGCATGTCCGGGGCGCGCTCATGTTCTGCGGTGAACGCGGAAAACAGGCGCATTTCGAGTGTTTTCCAGACTTCCGGCGAGAAGGCGGTATCGCCGACGACCTGAAGCTGCACGGCGGCGCAGAGTTTCGCCAGCGCCTCGGCATCGAGATTGCGGTTCAGCGCGTAGGGTGCGAGTTCGACGCCGGCCGGCTGCTGCCCGGCGGCCAGACGCAAGGCGGTTGCCGGATCGGGGTCGGCCAGCGCGGCGAGCATGGCCAGCCGCTCCGGACTGCGTTTGCGGCGAACCGGCGGGAAGATGTCGAGCACGCTGCCACCGCCAATGGTCTGACGGGCGGCGGCGTCGCGCAGGATGAAACGGTCACCGGCCAGCGTGCCGATGTCGCGCTCCAGCATCAGCTGCGCCCAGTCTTCGCCGCCGGGTGCGATTTCGTCGGCACCGAGCAGCGCAACGCGGGCCGGCACATCCTCGGCGCCGAGGTGCAGATGCACCTGCGTCCAGTGTTTGAGTGGCGGCTGGCCGCTGAGGACACGCACGCGGGCGTCGAAACGGCGAACAGGCGCGTGTAGCGACGGCGCGACCAGCCACTGGCCGCGCGTGACCTCGGCCTTCTCGACGCCGGCCAGCGCCAGCGCAATGCGTTGCCCGGCGCGGCCGACCTCGGCCGGCGCATCCTGGGCCCGCAGGCTGCGCACGCGCACCGGCTTGCCCGACGGCGACAACAACAGCGAATCGCCGACCCGCACCTCGCCGGCAAAGGCGGTGCCGGTGACGACGGTGCCGGCGCCGGAGAGTGTGAAGCAGCGGTCGATGGCCAGCCGGAAGCCGCCGCCGACCTGACTTGCCTGTGCTTCAGCCGCAGCGGCAACAAGATGGGCCTTGAGTTCGGCGATGCCCTCGCCGGTCGTTGCGGCGACCGGGAAGATCGGTGCATCGGCCAGCGCGGTCCCGGCAAGCAGTTTGGAAACGGCCGATTTTGCGTCGTTTTCCGGGTTCACCGCATCCCGTGAGGCAAACAGGTCGGTTTTTGTCAGCGCCACCGCGCCGCGGCGGATGCCGAGCAGTTCGATGATTTCGAGATGCTCGCGGGTCTGCGGCATCGGGCCGTCGTCCGCGGCAATGACTAGCAGCGCGAAGTCGATGCCGGTGGCGCCGGCCAGCATGTTGTGGATCAGCTTTTCGTGGCCGGGCACGTCGATGAAACCGAGCGTTTCGCCCGAAGGCAGCGGCGTGTAGGCATAGCCGAGATCGACGGTGATGCCGCGCGCCTTCTCTTCCTTCAGGCGGTCGCAATCAACGCCGGTAAGTGCCTTGACCAGCGTCGTCTTGCCGTGGTCGATGTGGCCGGCGGTACCGATGATCATGTCAGGCTCTCCGGCAGGCGTAGCGCGTCGCCGACGATCAGCTTGCAGCCGCGCAGCACATCGGCCCGCAGACCGCCCCGACCCAGCCAGTAACGGACTACCTCCGGGCCGCTGAGGGACGCGTTTTCCAGGCGCTGGCCGAGCGTCCGGCAAGGCTCGCAAAGTTCGACGCCAAGCAGTTCGCACTCGCCGATGTAAAAGCGCTTGCCGACCAGTTCGTTGAGCCGGATACCGCGGGTGACGATATTGCGGCGGCTCAGCGAGAGGTCTACGGGGCGACCGGTCACGTTGCAAAACTCCTCGATTTCCTCGGCCTCGATCAGCGTCAGGTTCTGGCCCGGCCAGTCGCTGCGCCCGCAATGGCGGTCGCCGGCAACGCCCTGGCCGGCCAGCAAGCTCAGTTGCCGGCAGGGGCGCTGGGCGCTGCCGCGTTCGGGGCTGAGGTAGAGGCGTTCGACGTGCATGAGGTCAGGTCTGGGCAAACCAGCTACCGGCCGCCGCCAGCGCATCGACGTCAGCCAGCACCGCATCCGGCGCCCCGCCCTTGCCCCACAGCGGCGGCATGCCGCGCATGCCGAGAAATTCGGCGCACAGGCGGTAGCTGTCGAACATCGGCTGGGCGCGTTCGCGGTTGCCGCTGGTGCTGACCACCCACAGGCGCTTGCCGGCCATGTTGTCCTTGAAATCGACGCCGGGCACGCGCAGCCAGCCGCTCCAGTGGTCGAGGTAGGTCTTGAGCGGCGAAGGAATGGAGAACCAGTAGACCGGCGAGACGAAGACGAGATCGGTCGCCGCCAATGTCGCGTCGAGCAGCAGCTTCATGTCGCCTTCCGGCGGCGGGTAGCTGCCGGCGGTGTGACGCAGGTCGACAAAAGACGGCATCTGCAGGTCGGCCAGCCGCAGCCAGGTTTGTGCCGTTCCTGCCGGCAGGCTGGCGGCGGCGCGGCGGGCCAGGGTTTCGCTGTTGCCGGTGTGGCCCGGCTCGCGGGTACTGGCGTTGAGGAAAAGAAAGTGGGACATCAAAAGTCTTCCGTTGATAAATCCTGTTCTGGCAGGCGCCCGGCCGGCTGACCGGGCGCGCTGGCGATCAGCCAAACATATCCTGATACATGCGTGCCGCCCACTGGAAGTCCTCGGTCACCAGTTCGTCGCGGCGCAGGTTGTCGTCGTCCTGATCCTGCACGATGACGCCCTTGTCGTTGACCCAGTACTTGAAGCGCACGGCGATGTCTTCGCGCGGCTCGGTATTGACCATCATGAAGCAGAGGTTGTCGGGCAGCTCGTACTTCGGCTCGCGGCCCTTGACGCGCTGGGCGATGTACTTGGCAACGATCTTCGCGTGCGCGTTGGCGACGTGGCCGGCCTTGGGGTAGAAGCGGAAGAGCGGCGAGACCATGCCGACCGAGTCGCCGATGACGTAGGTATCCGGGTCGTCCTTCATGTTCAGGAAGAAGGGATCGACACCGGCCCAGCCGGTCGGCTTGCCTTCGTCGTTCTTGCCGATGACGCCGGCCTTCCACGCCATATCGCCGGCCTGGTGCGGGGCCATGAGGATGGAGTGATCAAAAGTGAAATCGCCGGCAGCGGTCTTGATCTTCTTGTTGAAGGGATCGACCTCGCTGATCACCGCCTTGGGCACGTAGACGATCTGGTCCTTGTAGAGATTGGCGAAGACTTCCTGAAAGCCGCCAGTGATCGGTGCCGGACTCGGCTTGGGGTCGAGGATGATGACCTTGCCCTTGATCTTGCGCTGCTTGAACAGGCCGGCGATCAGGCAGGCGCGCTCGTAGGGCGACGGCGGGCAGCGGTGCGGTGGCGGCGGCAGGGTCATCACCAGATCGCCGCCGGTGAAGTTCTGGATGCTCTGCTTGAGCTTGAAGTGCTCGGCGTTGGGGATGTAGGCCGCCGGGAACATGGCCTTGGTGTAGTCCGCCGCCTTGCGGTCGTTGCCGAACCAGGACTCGTAGTTGTAGCGGATGCCGGCGCCAAGGATCAGGTAGTCGTAATCGACCCAGCCCTGCGCGGTGATGACGCGCTTTTTCTCGCGCTCGAAGGCGGTGACCTCGGTCTGGATGTAGTGGTAGCCGTACTTCTGCGCCACGTCGAGATAGCTGAAGGTGAGGAACTGGGCATCGACGACGTCGACCAGCCACTTGTTGCTCATCGGGCAGGAGAAGAACACCGGGTTGCGTTCGAGCAGCACGACTTCCAGGGTGGGGTCGAGCAGGCGCAGGTGCTTGGCGGCCGTGACGCCGCCCCAGCCGCCGCCGCAGATCACGACCCGCTTGCCCTTGGCTTTCGGCAGCAGCGGATCGGACTGCATCTGGATCAGGAAAGGCAGCGGGCTGGTCGGCGCGGCGATGCTTGCCGTCGCCCCCAGTGCCGCGCCAGCGGCGAGGAACTGTCTTCGGTTAAGGGTCATGGTTGGTACTCCATTCAATCAGCCACCCGGACACGGTTTGCCCGGATTTAAGGGGGCCCTTGCGGGCGGGGTCGGGAACGGCGGGCGGTACGCAGACCACCACACGGGGCCGGGCTCGAAACTTCAAAACGGTCATCCCCGCACCCCAAGGGTACTTCCTGCGGGGCGCACAGGCGGGGATCCAGCCTTCTCTGGGTTCCCGCTTTCGCGGGAACGACATTCCAATAACGCCAGCTGGGCGACAAAACGGGCCTCGTCCTTCGCTTCCAGACAGCGCAGGTCGAGATGATACGCATCGTCGCGGATATAGCCGATAACCGGCGTCGGCAGAGCGCGGAAGGCAGCCTCGACACTCAGCAGGAATTTGCCGGACTTTTTGGCATTCGGCCGGACAACCAGGGCGGCCGACGGCAGGCTTTCGACCGGCAAGGCACCGCTGCCGATCTGGCTGCTGCACGGCTCGATGCTGACCGTGGCAGATGCGCCAAAGCGGGCGTCGATTGCAGCCTGCACGGCCGGCTGGATGCGCCCGGCCAGCGCGTTGATGTCGGCCAGCGGCCGGGTCAGCAGGCGCAGCGTCGGCAGCCGCTCGGTGAGGCGATCCGGGTCGCGGTAGAGGCGCAGCGTCGCCTCCAGCGCCGCCAGCGTCGTCTTGCCGACGCGCAGGGCGCGCTTGAGGGGGTTCTTCTTGATTTTGGCGATCAGATCCTTGCGGCCAACGATCAGCCCGGCCTGCGGGCCACCGAGCAGCTTGTCGCCGGAGAAGGTGACGATGTCCACCCCCGCCGCCAGCGCCTGCTGCGGCGTCGGTTCGGCGGGCAGGCCGAGGGCGGCAAAATCAGTCAGCGTGCCGCTGCCGAGATCGACAACGAAGGGCAGGCCGGCAGCATGGGCGATGTCGGCGATGCTCTTTTCCTCGACCACCTTGGTGAAGCCGACGACGGCGTAGTTGCTGGTATGCACCTTCATCAGCAGCGCCGTCTTCGGGCCGATGGCTTCGGCATAGTCCTTGTCGTGCGTGCGGTTGGTGGTGCCGATTTCGACCAGTTTGACCTGCGCCCGGCGCATCACGTCCGGCACGCGGAAGGCGCCGCCGATCTCGACCAGCTCGCCGCGCGACACCACCGCCTCCTTGCCCTGCGCCAGCGCGTTCAGCGTCAGCAGCACGGCGGCGGCATTGTTGTTGACGATAGTGGCGGCGATGTTCGGATCACCACCGGCGATCAACTCGGCAAGCAGGCCGGAGACCAGATCGTCGCGGTCGCCACGGCCGCCGGAGGCGAGGTCGTATTCCAGCGCGCAGGGCGAACGCGCCGCCTCGACCATCAGCGCGATGGCTTCTTCGGAGAGCAGTGCCCGGCCAAGGTTGGTGTGCAGCACGGTGCCGGTCAGGTTGAACACGGCGCGCAGGTTGGCACGGCCGGCCTCGTCGGCGCGGCGGCGAATGGCGGCGAGCAGGCTAGTTTCGTCAGGCAGCGGCAGGCCGTGCCTGAGGCCCTCGCGGGCCGCGGCCAGCTCGGCACGGACACAGCCGGTGACCAGCTGGCGGCCGTGCGTTTCGATCAGATCAGGGATTTGCTGCAGGACGCGGTCGACCGCGGGAAGTCTTCTGGTTTCGTTCATGGCACTCACCCGGACCGGGCAGAAAGGGTTAGGGAGGCGCTGATTAAATCGTCATTCCCGCAAAAGCGGGGATCCAGTTCGTTGATTTTTATGGATTCCCGCTTTCGCGGGAATGACATTTCTGAATTAATCAGTGCATCCTTGGCGGAAAGACCGAAGCTTGCACGATACTCAAGCCCGGACTAAAGTAAGGAGGTAAGGAAAGCTTACCCATGGAGACATCATGACCGCCATTGCAAAAATCACCAGCAAGGGGCAAACGACGATTCCGCAAGACATTCGCACGGCGCTGAAAGTCGGTGCCGGCGATCTGATTGCCTGGGAAATCGCGAGCGACGGCAGCGCGACGGTACGGCGGGTTCAGCCGCTGGACATCGAATACCTCAAAGCAGTGCAAGGCACATTGAGCGAGTGGTCCTGTGCCGAGGACGAGGCGGCCTACCGTGACCTTTGAGCGCTTTGCCGTCGTTCGCGTCCCGTTTCCATTTACCGACCGGGATGCCGCCAAAAACCGGCCGGCGCTGGTGCTCTCTGCCGCCGACACCTTCAACACAACCGCCGGGCATTCGGTGATGGCGATGATCACTTCAGAGGCCAATGCGCCGTGGCCGCTCGATTGTCCGATCACCGACCTGGCCACAGCCGGCCTCCCGGCACCCTCGAAGGTCAGGTTCAAGCTCTTTACGCTCGACCACAGGCTGGTGCGCGGACAGCTCGGCGCGCTGTCAGCAAGCGACCGTGAGTGCGTGCGACTTGCTCTGCAAAAACTGCTTGGCGAGGCTGAGTAATGCGGTTTATCTGCGTTCATGGCTTTCACCCGGACCGGGCAGAAAGTTGAGGGAATAGCGCGGCGTTAGCTGCTGTAGGCACCGATCAGCAACAGATTGGGGCCGGAGCGCTGGTAGCCGGCTTCATCGACCAGCATGTCGAGCGCCAGCGTCGCGAGGTCGTCGGCGACCGGATCGACGCGCGGGTCTTTTTCCTGATAGACGATCTTCAGGTAGCTCTTGCAGCTGTCGCAGGTCTCGGCGCGCACGGCCCCCTTGTTGCCGTCGAGTTCCTGCAGGGCGACTTCCTTGTCGCTGTCGCAGGTGGTGCATACGGCACGCGGCACGTTCCACTCGGTGTTGCACAGGCTGCAGTGCAGGTAGCGCAGGTTGTTGATCGCCGCACCAAGGCGGACAACGCTGGCGACCGCCGGGCTGCCGCAGCAGGGGCAGACATGGTGGGCATCGAGTTTTTGCAGCATACCGGCGTCGAGCTGGCTGGCCAGCCGGGTATAGACGACCTGCAGGGCGGCGGCGACGAAGGGGAGTTCGCCGGCATTGGCGGCATCAAGATCGCCATCAAGCAGGATGCCGGCGAGTTGTTCGAGTTCGTCGTCGGCCGCGGCCTGCAGCGTGGACAGGGCGGCGGCAGCGCCTTCGGGGGCGTCAGTGGCGAGTTCGCGGGCGATGTGGCGCAGGGTGTCACGCCAGGCAGCCGGCCGCTTGCCGGGGTCGAGCGGCGGCATGCCGTGGGTACGGGCATTGGTCAGCACTTCGGCCGGCGGCAGCGCCAGCGGCGGCAGTGCCTTGAGCGCCGACTGCTGGGCAGCACTGAGGCGGCCGAGGAAGGCCAGCCAGTCGCCGAGGCTATGGCCCTCGGCCAGCGCAGCAAAGCGCTCGGCACGGTCGGCAAACAGCGTTGTCGTTACCGGCAGGAGGATGGGCGCCGCGTCTTCGGCCGGCGGGTGGAAATCTATCGGTTGGGATTGCATGGCAGGTCTCTCGTTCTTGTTGTGCTTCAGCTGCGGTGAACCCGGATTTTTGCCGAAAATCGACTGTTAAAAAACGGGGGATGCGCTAATTTCTCGGCGCAGAGCCCCCAAATACGCAAGGTAAATCTTCGCGGGGCCGGACGGATACCGCTTCGCCCGGCCTCGCTGCAAGACTGCATCACTTGCCGGTGACCTGACGGTACCAGCCGCGGTGATGCTGCTTGGCCCAGGCGCGGGTGACCGTGCCGTACCACATGGCGCGGATGGTGCCCTTGACCCAGATGGCGGCATAGACGTGGACCATGATCAGGCCAATCATCACGGCGCCGGCTGCGGCATGGACCACGGCGCCGAGACGGACGAGCGTGACGTCAAAGCCGAAGTAGGCGCGCCAGATGAGGATGCCCGACACCGTCATCAGCAGCATGCACACGGCGAGTGCCCAGAACATCACTTTCTGGCCGCCGTTGTACTTGCCCTGTTCCGGCATGTCGTGGTCGTTGCCATCCACCATGTTCTTTGCTTTTTTCAGCCATTCGTGGTCCGCCGGCGTCATCTTGTTCAGATGCTTGAACTTGACGTACAGGCCGAGGAAGGACAGCGCCATCAGCACCCCGAGGAAGGGGTGGATGATGCGTGCCCAGACCGGGCCGCCGAAGAGCTGGGTCAGCGGGAAGAAGGCCGGATGGAAGAAGGCCAGACCGGAGAGGGCGAGCAGGATGAAGCTGATGCCCACCACCCAGTGGTTAGACCGTTCCTTGGCGCTATACCGTTGCAGGTCTTTCGGATCGCGGATCATTTTGCGGTCTCCTTGTCTTCAGCCTCGATCTCGTCCTCGATTTCTTTCGAAACCTCGTTCGGACCCTTGGTGACGTAATGGAACAGGCTGCCGAGGGCGATACCGGCCAGGGCCAGCGTGGCCAACGGCTTGGTGAAGCCCTTCCAGATGGAAACCAGCGCACTGATCGTCGGGTTGGCCGGCAGGCCGGCATACAGCTCCGGCTTGTCTGCATGGTGCAGCACGTACATGACGTGCGTGCCGCCCACCCCTTCCGGATCGTACAGCCCGGCCTTCTCGTAGCCACGCTCCTTCAGGTCGGTGATGCGCTTGGAAGCATAGTCCTTCATGTCTTCCTTGCTGCCGAACTGAATGGCGCCGGTCGGGCAGGCCTTGGCACAAGCCGGAGCCTGATTGACGGCAACCCGGTCGGAACACAGCGTGCACTTGTAGGCCTTGCTGTCCTTTTGCGAAATGCGCGGGACGTTGAACGGACAGCCGGTCACGCAGTAGCCGCAGCCGATGCAGTTTTCCTGATGGAAATCCACGATGCCGTTGCTGTACTGGATGATCGCGCCGGGTGCCGGACAGGCCTTCAGGCAGCCGGGGTCGGAACAGTGCATGCAGCCATCCTTGCGGATCAGCCACTCCAGCTTGTTGTTCTGCTCGACCTCGGTGTAGCGCATGACGGTCCAGGAATTGGCCGTCAGGTCCATCGGGTTGTCGTAGACGCCGTGGCAGTTGCCGACTTCGTCGCGGATGTCGTTCCACTCCGAGCACGCCACCTGGCAGGCCTTGCAGCCGATACAGGCGGACACGTCGATGAGCTTGGCGATCTCGACCGTCTGCCGGGCCTGCGGGGCCGGCGTCGTGGTGGCGGAGCGCTGTTTGATGTCTAGCGATTGCAGTGCCATATCAGCTCTCCTTTACGCCTTCTCGATGTTGACCAGGAACGCCTTGTACTCCGGCGTCTGCGTATTGGCGTCACCGACGAACGGCGTCAGGGTATTGGTGATGAAGCCAGGCTTCGTCGCCCCCTTGAAACCGTAGTGGATCGGGATACCAACGGTGTGCACCTTCTTGCCGTCGACATCCAACGCCTTGATGCGCTTGGTCACCACCGCCACACCCTTGATGAAACCGCGGTTGGAACGGACCTTGATCCGGTCGCCCGACTTGACGCCCTTCTCCTTGGCCAGTTCCTCGCCGATTTCCACGAACTGTTCCGGCTGCATGATCGCGTTGATCTTGCTCTGCTTGGTCCAGTAGTGGAAATGCTCGGTCAGGCGGTAGGTGGTCGCCACGTACGGGAAATCCTTGGCGGCACCGAAGGCTTCCATATCACCCTTGTACACCCGGGCGGCCGGATTGGACTTGGCCTTCGGGTTGTTCGGGTGCATCGGATTGTTGTCCAGCGGGCTTTCGAAGGGCTCGTAATGCTCAGGGAACGGACCTTCGGCCATCAATTCGCGGCTGAACAGACGCGCCACGCCTTCAGGGTTCATGATGAAGGGCATGACATTCTGGTCAGGTGCGGCATCCGGACGCATGTCGGGCACGTCGTTGCCACCCCAGGCCGTTCCGGTCCAGCGCAGCAGCGTCCGCTTCGGATCCCATGGCTTGCCGGCGAGGTCGGCTGAAGCGCGGTTGTAGATGATGCGGCGGTTGACCGGCCAGGCATAACCCCAGCCCAGCGTCTGGCCGAGGCCGGACGGGTCGGCATTGTCACGGCGGGCCGTGTTGTTGCCGGCCTGCGACCAGGAACCGCAGTAGATCCAGTTGCCACAGCTGGTCGAGCCATCGTCACGCAGCATGGCAAAGCTCGGCAACTGCTCGCCGGCCTTGACCAGTACCTTGGTCGGATCTTTCGGGTCGAGCACGTCAGCCAGCGCCTTGCCGTTGATTTCGCGCAGCAGTTCTTCCGGCGACGGCTTGGTCGGCTGGGCGTAGGCCCAGGTCAGCTTGAGGATGGGATCGGGGAAGGCACCGCCATCCTTGGCGTACATTTCCTTCAGCTTGAGGAAAAGTGCCGCCATGATTTCGGTGTCGTCCTTGGCCTCGCCCGGAGCATCCGCAGCCTTCCAGCGCCACTGGATGACGCGGCCGGAGTTGGTGAAGGTGCCGGCGTTCTCGGCAAACAGCGTCGTCGGCAGACGGAAGACTTCGGTCTGGATCTCGGCCGGTTTGACGTCGTTGAACTCGCCGTGCGGCTTCCAGTACTCGGAGGTGTCTGTCGCCAGCGGGTCCATCACCACCATGTACTTGAGCTTGGCCAGCGCATCGCCGACCTTCTTCTTGTTGGCCACGGAAGCCAGCGGGTTGAAGCCCTGACAGAAGAAGCCGTTGATCTTGCCTTCGTACATCGAATTGAAGATGGACAATACATCGGACGCCCCGCCCAGCTTCGGGAAGTACTCGTAGGCGAAGTCGTTGTCCTTGTTCGCCGCATCGCCCCACCAGGCTTTCGCGAGGCTGGTCTGCCACTTCGGGAAGTTCTGCGGGAAGTTCATCTGGCCCGGTCGCAGTGCCTTCGGCGTGCGCTTGCCGAGATAGGTGGTGCGGTCCGGATCGGCATCGGTCGGCGCACTCAGGTAACCCGGCAGATTCTGGGCGTAGAGCGCGAAGTCGGTGATGCCCTGGACGTTGGCGTGACCACGCAGCGCATTGATGCCACCACCCGCCATGCCCATGTTGCCGAGCAGTTGCTGGATGATCGCCATGCAGCGGATGTTCTGCGAACCGACGGAGTGCTCGGTCCAGCCCAGCGCGTACAGACTGGTCATCGTCCGGTTCGGCGCGGCCGTCTCTGCGATGTATTCGCACACCTTCAGGAAGGCTTCCTTGGGCGTGCCGCAAACCTTCTGCACCACTTCCGGGGTATAGCGCGAATAGTGCTGCTTCATCAGCTGCCAGACGCAGTTCGGATCCTGCATGGACTCATCGACCATGGCATAGCCGTCCTTGTCCAGCTGATACTTCCAGCTGTCCTTGCCATAGCTGCGCTTCTCCTCGTTGTAGCCGGAGAAAATGCCGTCCTCGAACTTGAAGTTCGGGTCGATCAGGAAAGTTGCGTTGGTGTAATGCCTGACGTAATCGTGATGAATCTTGTCATTGCTGACCAGGTAATTGATGACGCCGCCGAGGAAGGCGATGTCGGAACCCGAACGCAGGGGTGCGTAGTAATCCGCCACAGAGGCGGTGCGGTTGAAGCGCGGGTCGACGACCACGAGCTTTGCCTTGCGGGTTTTCTTGGCCTCAATCACCCACTTGAAGCCGCAGGGATGCGCTTCAGCAGGGTTGCCGCCCATGACGAAAACAAGATCAGCGTTCTTGATGTCCACCCAGTGGTTGGTCATCGCGCCACGCCCAAAACTCGGAGCCAGACTGGCCACCGTGGGAGCGTGTCAAATGCGTGCCTGGGTGTCGATCGAGGTCATGCCCATCGCGCGAATCGTCTTCACGGTCAGGTAGCCAGCCTCGTTCGGAGCTGCTGATGATGCAAGGAATCCGGTGGTGGTCCAGCGATTGACGGTGACACCGTCCTTGTTCTGCGCCATGAAGTTCGCGTCGCGATCCGCCTTCATGTGCTTGGCGATGCGCTCGATGGCTTCCTGCCAGGAAATCTTCTTCCATTCGTTCGTACCGGCTTCGCGTACTTCCGGCCACTTCAGACGGTTCTGGCTCTGGATCATGTCGCGCAAGCCGGCGCCCTTCGGGCAAAGCGTGCCGCGATTGACCGGATTATCCGGGTCGCCTTCGATGTGAATGATTTCTCCCGGGGTGTTTTTGGATTTGTCCCCCGTCGTATAGATAAGTACCCCGCAGGACACCGAGCAGTACGGACAGATGTTCCGTGTCTCGGTCGCGCGGGCGAGCTTGAAGGTGCGTACTTCCGCCTGGGCTGCCGTGGGAGAGAAGCCCATCGCAACGATGGACGATCCCGTCAGCCCGGCGGAGCAGACCTTGAAGAACTGCCGCCGATTCATGTTCATTGTGTTTTCCTCCTGAGTGCGACGTCTTGTCGCAACGGGAACTTGGCGCAAATTGCATGCCTGTACATGTAAGTCATTGACGCATTTGCAATCGATGCGTGCATTACTGCAAAAACCTTGGGACATTTTGTCCATGGCTGGGCGGGGTTGGACAAAATGTCCCGTCCGGGGCGGGTATTTGCGTCGTTGCTGCTGGTGTTATTCTGGCCGCCATGCTGACGACTGTTATGGACGCCCTCGCGCTGCTTGCCAGCTTCGATCACCGACTGCTCGACATCGTCGGCCTGTCCTTGCGCGTCAGTCTGACTGCCTTGCTGATCGGCAGCCTGATCGGCCTGCCGTTGGGTGCCTGGCTGGCGGTCGCCGCCTTTCCCGGGCGCGGGGCGCTGATCGTCGTGCTCAATGCGCTGATGGGGCTGCCATCGGTGGTGGTCGGCGTTGTCGTCTACCTGCTGTTGTCGCGCAGTGGGCCGCTCGGGTCGCTCGGGCTGCTTTTTTCGCCGGCGGCGATGATCTTCGCGCAGACCCTGCTCGTCGTGCCGCTGATCGCTGCCGTATCGCGACAGATTGTCGAAGATGCCTGGCGGGAATACCGCCCGGAGTTCGCCGTGATCGGGCTCAGCCGGCGGCAGGCGGTCGGCTTGCTGCTGGCCGATTGCCGATTTTCCCTGACCGTCGCGACGCTGGCCGGGCTGGGGCGGGCGATGTCCGAAGTCGGGGCAGTGATGATCGTTGGTGGCAATATCGACGGCTTTACGCGGGTAATGACCACCGCCATCGCCCTCGAAACCAGCAAGGGCGACCTCGCCTTGTCGATCGCCCTCGGGCTGGTGCTGATCGCCCTGATTCTCGGGCTGAATGCCGCCATTCACGGTGTTCGTTGCTGGGCGGCGAGGCGTTACGGCTGATGTTTCCGCTGACCCTCTCCGCGCTGCGTTTTGCCCCGCCTGGACGCGTCGTTCTCGATAGCGTTGATCTGACGCTGGGGGGAGAGGGCATCAGCCTCATTCTCGGCCCCAACGGTGTCGGTAAGACCTTGCTGCTGCGCCTGATCGCCGGCCTGTTGCCGGCCGATGGCGGTACCTTGGATTGGGGCGGCGCGGCGCGCCCGGATCAGCGGCTGGCGATGGTCTTCCAGCAGCCGATGATGCTGCGCCTGTCGGTCTTTGCCAATGTCGAGTTTGCCCTGCGGCCGCAGCCCCTGAGCGCCGCCGAACGCCGGCAGCGAACGGCAGCGGTGCTGGCCCGTGTCGGGCTGGCGCATCGGGCCGGCGAATGTGCGCGCCTGCTTTCCGGCGGCGAACGGCAGCGACTGGCATTGGCCCGGGCCTGGGCAATGCAGCCGCGCCTATTGCTGCTCGATGAACCGACGGCCAGCCTCGATCCGTCGGCGACCGAGCAGGTCGAGAACATCATCCGCGAAATCCGCACCGAAGGCGCCAAGGTACTGATGACCACGCACAACCTCGGGCAGGCGACGCGGCTGGCCGACGACATCATTTTTCTTGCCGATGGGCGGGTTCAGGAGCATGCGCCCGCCCCGCGCTTCTTCGCCCGGCCGCAGTCCGCTGCAGCTCGGGCCTTCCTGCAGGGCGAACTGCCATGGCGGATCGCTTTCGATCGTTGATGCCGCTACTGGTCAGCCGGCCCTGCCTTCCGGTAGGCTTGCTGCCGATACTGACATGCCGTGGCCAACTGCCGCGACGCCATCTCTGGATATGAACCGATGACTGATACCTCCTGTACCTCATACGATCCCGCCAATCGTGCCCTGTCTGCCGCTGAAGCGCGTGCGCGCATGGTCGGCGAAGTGGCGCCGATTGCCGGTCGTGAGTTTGTCGCCGTGCGCAGCGCGCTTGGCCGCGTGCTGGCCACCGACATCATCGCGCCGCACGACGTGCCGGCGCATGACAATTCGGCGATGGACGGTTACGCCGTGCGCTTCGACAGCCTCGCGGCCGAAGGCGAGACGCGCCTGACGGTGGTTGGCAGCGCTTTTGCCGGCAATGCCTTTTCCGGCATGGTCGGCAAAGGTCAGGCGGTGCGCATCATGACTGGCGCCGTCCTGCCGGCCGGGGCTGATACCGTGGTCGTTCAGGAGGTGACTCGCAGTGAAGGCAATGAGGTGATCATCCCGGCAGGGCAGCGTGCCGGCCAGAATACCCGCCGAGCAGGCGAAGATCTGGCGCGTGGCGGCGTCGCCTTGCCCGCCGGCAAGCGTATCGGCCCTGCCGAACTGGGCCTGATTGCCTCGTTGGGCATCGCCGAGCTTGCCGTCTATCGCCGCCTGCGCGTGGCCTTTTTTTCCACCGGCGACGAACTGGCGTCACTCGGCAATCCGCTGGCGCCGGGCCAGGTTTACGACAGCAATCGCTACACGCTGTATGGCTTGCTCCAACGCTTTGGTGCCGAGATCATCGACATGGGTGTCGTGCCTGATCGTCCGGAGGCACTGGAGGCAACGCTGCTCGAAGCGTCGCAGGTCGCCGATGCGATCATCACCACCGGCGGCGTTTCGGTGGGCGAAGCTGATTTCATCAAGGAGATTCTCGACAAGCTGGGCGAGGTCCGCTTCTGGAAGCTCAATATCAAGCCCGGCCGACCGATGGCCTTCGGCAAGGTCGGCAACGCCTGGCTGTTCGGCCTGCCCGGCAACCCGGTGGCGGTGATGGTCAGCTACACCCAGTTCGCGCTCGACGCGCTGCACCGCATGGCCGGTGTGGCCCCTTTGCCGGAGCGCCCGCTGCTGACGGTGACGGCCGGCAACGCCATCAAAAAGCAGCCCGGTCGCCGCGAATACCTGCGTGGCCGGGTTGCTGCGGTCGACGGCAATTTCGAGGTCAAAACGGCCGGTAACCAGGGGTCGGGCGTGCTGCGCTCAATGTCGGAGGCCAACTGCTTTGTGGTGCTGCCGGAAGATTGTGCCGGGGTGGCCGTTGGCGATCAGGTGACGGTCGAGCTGTTTGACGGGCTGCTCTGAGGCATTGGGTCATTTTGTCCAGTCAGCGGGTCAGGATGATGCGCCAAGCTTGGATGGCGTTTTCAAGTGATTGATTTTCCTTGCGGTTCGCTCTGGTGCGCTGATTGCCTGGATTTGAGCCTCCGCATCGCCTTGCGTTGGGGGCATGGCCGAAAAGCCATGCCCCATTTTTTGCTCAGCGGCCGCGTGGCTTGCCCGCCGGGCGCGGCGCGCGACCTGCAGGCCGTGGCGCATTCCCCGGCCGTTTGGGTTTCGCTGCGGCGAAGTCATCGAAGCCTTCCCAGTTGCCCGGTACCTTGCGGCCGCCGGCAGTCTTCGGCTTTTTCGGCGGCTTGGGGGCGCCGGCAGCGGGTCCGGTTTGCGGCAGGCGATGGCTGGGCTCAAAGCCCGGTTCTTCATCGCGTGACAGGGTCTGCTTGAGCAGGGTTTCGACGGCCGCCAGCAGCGGCGCTTCGTCGGCGCAGACCAGCGAGATCGCTTCGCCGCTGGCGCCAGCGCGACCGGTGCGGCCGATACGATGGATGTAGTCCTCGGCCTGTAGCGGCAGATCGAAGTTGACCACCTGCGGCAGGTCGTCGATATCGAGGCCGCGGG
>ERZ1645187.219-NODE-219-length-55899-cov-119.363996_pt1 | contig 55899 bp, 45 predicted proteins | sample MGYA00575352_ERZ1645187 | MGnify/ENA primary metagenome ERZ1645187 (study PRJEB40837, sample SAMN11349314) | freshwater sediment metagenome | isolation source: river sediment | host: Sediment | place: India: Wazaribad , New Delhi | collected 2017-02-21 ... | reverse complement strand
AGTGGTCCAAGCGCAGCGTCCCAAACCTCCGCCTCAGGCGGAGGTCAATGACTTTTCGGGGAGGTGTCGTCGCGATCTCCGGTTGCTCGATCGGGTCGGCACTCGACTGCGCGCAATCGTCGGTGGGCATGCCGCAAGGTCGCGTTCACCATGATCTCACCCCTGGTCGCCCCGACCCGCCGTGTCGAAACTGCAACACCCATTTTCAATGATTTTTCCCCAGCTTCGGCGCTGAGATCGCGCCGCTTTCCGGTCACAAATGGGACCCAGCGTGCGATCGTCCGAGGTGGGGCTCGGACCGGCGAGGAGTGGCGAGCGTGGGTCTCGGCGAGTGCGGTGTGGAGTTCGGCGACGGGCCGTGGTTCGGCGCCGAGGCGTGGGGGAGGGGGATGGTCCCGTCCGTTGCGCCGCGCCGTTCTCGATCGGTACCGAATTCGTCGCGATCTGCCGAGACAAGACCCGTTTCCGGCCCGAGTTTCGCCGAAAACGGTGCCCATCTTCAGAATGACGACGTCGGCACCACCCTTCGGGGGGAAGCACGGCGCGAAACGATCGATCGGCCGGCGCGATCCGCGCGGTGGCGGATCATGGATGCGATGCCCGAACAGTCTTCCGCGTTCGCCGCGTCGGCCTTCACCGGCCGGGCGGCTCTGCGTATCGGCGGGAGGCCGGGTCTGTGACGAGAACGGTCATGTGGTGTGGAACGTTCCTTCGGTCGGGGTCTGTCGCGGCGCTCGTCGTCGCATCGCTGACCAGTGCCTGGGCACTCGATCCGAATGCGAAGTCGTCCGGCGACGAGCCGCTGGTTCCGACGATCCAGGCGCTGGCGCCGGTCTCGACCACGACCAAGTCGTCCGCCGCGCTCGCCGCTCCGGCGATGCCGCTGCCCTCGACGCTGCCGTCGGGCGCGACCCTGCCGCCGGGCATCTCCACCAAGCTGGTGGGCTCGGCGATCCCCGGATCCCCCGCCACGGCCAGCGACGCCTTCCGCGCCGGCACCCGTCTCTACTACGAGGGTGACCGCAAGGCCGCCATCGAGCAGCTCCGCCGCGCCGCCGAAAGCGGCCATCCGATCGCCCAGTGGAAGCTCGGCCGCATCTACCAGACCGGCGACGGCGTGCCGGTCAACGATGCCAAGGCCTTCGAGTTCTACAATCAGGTCGCCAACAATCACGCCGACGACAATCCGGAGAGCCCGCAGTCGGCCTTCGTCGCCTCGGCCTTCGTCGCGCTCGGCACCTATTACCTGAAGGGCGTCGAGAACACTGCGGTCCGCCCGAACGTCCAGAAGGCGCGCGAGATCTACACCTACGCCGCCTCTTACTTCGGCGACTCCGACGCCCAGTTCAATCTCGGCCGCCTCTATCTGGAGCCCGCCTCCAGCGACCGCGATCCCAAGCAGGCGGCCCGCTGGCTGCGCGCCGCGGCCAAGAAGGGCCACGTCGGCGCCCAGGCGCTGCTCGGCCAGCTCCTCTTCGCCGGCGACGACGGGGTCCCCCGCCGCCCGGCTCAGGGCCTGATGTGGCTGACGGTCGCCCGCTCGGGCACCAACGCCACCAACGAAGACTGGATCCGCGACGCCCAGGAACAGGCCTTCTCGGTCGCCAGCGAACAGGAGCGACGCCTCGGTGTCGCCCAGGCCCAGGACTGGATCGCCAAGGGCGGCGATCGCTGAGGCGACGGCCTTCCACCTCGAACGATACCCGAGCCGGAAGCGGTCACCGCTTCCGGCTTCGTCGTATTCACATGCCGAAAATCGACTTCGACCGATTTCTGAAGTAGTGACAGAATGTCATTGTATCGCAAGATGTTATACAAAAGTCTCAGTGTAAGACTCGAAGTCCTTCATGTGTCATGTCAACGCGGACACACGACCCCGGGAGCGAAGGACACCGGCTCCGTCGCGGCTCCGCAACCTCGCATTTCATGGTTAATGCAAAGTAAAGATCGGCGATCCGCGGTCGATGTCAGTCGATCCGGTCGTCTCCTGCGGGCGGAACGGTGACGCCCTCGTCACGGTGGTCCGGCAGGTTCGCGTCGAAGCCGTGGAGCCAGGCGAGGCGGGAGCCGACCCAGATGTTGCGGCTCGGCCGGGCGCGGTCGGGGTCGTCGAGCGTGGCGACGGTGAGGTCGATCATGGCGGTGCCACGGGGGTCGGCCGGCGGCGGGTCGGCGAGCGGCAGCCCGACCGTGGCGGCGCTTTCGTCGACCTCCTGAGCGAAGAACAGTTGCGAGCCGCAGACCGGGCAGGAACCGCGCAATGCCAGCCGCGACGAGCGGAACCACCGCACCCGACCGCGCACCTCGAGGTCGTCGCGCGCCACCGTCGCCCAGGTGACGAAGGCGGCGCCGGATGCCCGCCGACAGATGCGGCAGTGGCAATGGGCGACGTCGTCGCCGAGCCGAGCGATCCGATAACGCACCGCGCCGCACAGACACCCGCCTTCCACCACCTGATCGGTCATCGCGCACCTCACCCGACGTCGAGGTCGACCCACACCGGCACGTGGTCCGACGGCTTGTCCCAACCGCGCACGTGCTTGTCGATGCCCAGCCCGCGCAGCCGATCGGCCGCCTGGGGGCTCGCCAGCACGTGGTCGATGCGGATGCCTTCGTTCCGCGGCCAGCAGCCGGCCTGATAGTCCCAGAAGGTGAAGAGTTGGGCGTCGGTCGAGGCGCGCAGGCAGTCGGTGTAGCCGAGGGCGAGAAGCCGGCGGAACGCCTCGCGGCTCTCCGGCTGGAACAGCGCGTCACCGAGCCAGTTCTGGGGCGTCTTGGCGTCGATCGGCTCGGGAATGACGTTGTAGTCGCCCATCAGCAGGAACGGTTCCTCGAGCGCCAGTCGGTCGCGCGCATGCGCCTCGAGCCGCCGCATCCAGGCGAGCTTGTAGGAGAATTTCTCCGTGCCGATCGGATTGCCGTTGGGCAGATAGAGCCCGCCGACGCGCACCACGCCGCAGGGCACCGAGATCACCGCCTCGATGTAGCGGCTCTGAACGTCCTCCGGGTCGCCGGGAAGGCCGCGGGTGACGTCTTCGAGCCGGTGCTTCGACAGGATGGCGACGCCGTTGAACCCCTTCTGGCCGTGGGTGGCGACGTGGTAGCCGAGCCGTTCGAAGGGCGCCAGCGGGAAGCCCTCGTCGACCGACTTGATCTCCTGGAGGCAGACGACGTCCGGCCGGGCCTCTTCGAGCCAAGCCGGCAGCGTGTCGATCCGGGCCTTGATGCCGTTGATGTTCCAGGTGGCGAACTTCATGGGGACTCGCATCGTCTCGCGTCGGGACCCGAAGATAGCCCCCTCCCGACCGGGGGTCATCCGCAGATCGCGTGAAACTCGGCCCGCATCCCTGGCGACATGAGCGTTCTCCCCACTTGTTCCGGATCGAAATCGTCTCGACGTTTCGAAGAGAGGAGGGGCATCGCCGAGGGGAGGAAACCATGGCGATCTCACCGAAGACCATCCTGGCGTCCATCGCCGTCGCCCTCGTGTCGGCGGTGGGACCCGCCTGGGCTCAGGGCTATCGACCGGCGGACCGCTGGCAGGACGTCGAGCGGGCGCGCTACGCCGCCTGCTACGCCGCCCACGACCAGCGGCTCGCCAATTTCGAGCGCCGGCTCCGCAACATCCGCAACGAGATCGCCGAGGCCGACGAGCAGTTCCAGTGGGCGGTCGGCGCCGAGCGGCAGCGGATCGGGGCGTTGCGCGTCGCGTTGCGCCACGAGTTGGCCCGTGTCGAGGCCCGGCGCGCCGTCGCGGAGGAACGCAGCAACGTGATCCTCACCCGCTGCAAGAAGGCCGCCGATCTCGCCGCGAAGCGGTCGGTGACCCGGACGACCGTCACCGGTCCGCGCACCACGGTGGTCCGCCCGACCACCCGGACGATCGTTCGCGGCACCTCGCGGGTCATCGTCGCCCCGACGCCACGCAGCTCCGGCTTCCGCCCGCCGCCGATCGGCGGTTACGGCGGCGTGGTCCCGGTGCGCCCCTGGGGCACCGGCGGGCGCGGCGGCATCGTCGGCCCGGGAACCCGCGGCGGCGGTTCGGGATGCCACCATCAGCCCGGCACCAGCCAGACGCATTGCGGCGGCGGTTGAACGGTTCGGGGCGTGGGCGATGAGGCGCGACGGTAGGCGATACGGTGGGGCGACGACCGGGGCCACGGTTCTCCTGCTGGCCGGTCTCGTTCTCGCCGGCTGCGCCACGGCGCATTCCGACGTCGCGTCGGACGGATTGGCGCCGATGCCGGTGCGCTCCGTCGGAGTGGCGGCGGTCGGCATCGGCGCCGTCCTCCGGCTCTATCCGGACGACGGCGCCCCCGCCGTCCATCCGATCGCCGCGACGCGGGCGAACGGGGAGGGCTCCGTCACTTGGCTCGGTCACGCCGGGTTCTGGATCCGCCTCGCCGGCCGGTCGATCCTGATCGATCCGATGCTGTCGGAGCGTCTCGATTTTCTCCTGCCGCTCGGGCCGCGGCGCGTCGCGGCGGCCCCCTCGGTGGCGGCGATCGGACGGCTCGATGCGGTGCTGATCACCCACGCCGACCACGATCACTACGATCTGCCGACGCTGCGCCGCCTCGCCGAGAGGTTCCCCGGCGCCCGCCTCGTCGTGCCCGCGGGCATGGCGGCGGCGAGGGACGACACCGGCTTCGCCGCGACGATCGAACTCGAACCGGGGCGGCGCTTCGCCCTCGGCCGCCTGAACCTGACCCCCGTCCCGGTCTACCACTTCGGCCGGCGCGATCTCGTCGGTCTGGCGCCGACCCCGGCGGTCGGCTGGGTGGTCGAAGGGGCCGGCCTGCGCGTCTTCCATTCCGGCGACACCGCCTATGGTCCCGCCTTCCGCGCGCTGGGTGCGCGCCACGGCGGTTTCGATCTCGCGCTCGTGCCGATCGGCGCCTACGAGCCGCCGGCTTTCTTCCGCGCCGTCCATGCCGCGCCCGAGGATGCGGTGGCGATCGCCGTCGATCTCAGGGCGCGCCGCGCCGTCGGCCACCATTGGGGCACCTTCGCCCTCGGCCCGGAAAGCCCGCGCGAGGCGTCGCGCCGCTTCGTCGAGGCGGCACGCGGACGACTCGACGCCCGGGTGCTGGCGGTCGGCGAGACGGTGGCGATCGGAAGGTGAGATCTGCGGCGACGGGGGCGGGACCGCGCCCGCCCCGCGCGGCTCACAAGAGCTGACCGCCGTTGATGTTGATCTCCTCGCCGGTGATGTAGGAGGAGGCCTCCGAGCACAGGAAGTGGACGAGTTCGGCCACCTCCTCGGGACGCCCGAGCCGGCGCATCGGGATCAGCGGCAGGAACTTCTCTTCCGTCCCCGGCGACAGGATGTCGGTGATGATCTCGCCCGGCGCGATGGCGTTGACGCGGATGCCGTGGGGCGCGAAGTCGGCGGCCATCTCGCGGGTCAGCGAGGTCAGGGCCGCCTTCGATGTGGCGTAGGCGGTGCCGGCGAAGGGATGGACGCGGTGGCCGACCACCGATGTGATGTTGACGATCGAGCCGCGCCCGCGCTTCAGCTCGTCGAACAGGCCGCGGGCGAGCAGGATCGGCGCCAGCATGTTGACGTGGAACACCTGCATCCAGGTGTACATCGGCGTGGTGATCGAGTTCAGCCGCTCGCCCGCCGGGCCCTTGGGCGAGATGCCGGCGTTGTTGACCAGCGCATGGAGCGGGCCGCCGCCGATGCGGTTCTTGATGTCGACCATGGCCAACGGCACCTGCTCGCGATCGGCGAGGTCGCACTGGACGTGGTCCTCGGGTCCCGCTTCCCAGGGGCAGCGCGTGCGTTCGAAGGCGTGGCGCGAAATGGTGATGATCCGCCACCCCTGATCGGCGAACTTGCGTACGATCGAGTGGCCGATGCCGCGGCTGGCGCCGGTCACCAGCATGGTGCGGCGCGATCCGTCGGAGGCGTAGGACGGCTCGGCGGTGTGATAGGGGTGCTGCGTGTGGTCGACCGGGCACTTCGCCGCGTCGTCCTCCGCCGCGGCCGTCGCGCCCTCGCGCTTCGGCGGGGTGAAGCGATGGGTCACCGGATCGTAGCCTTCCGGGTAGATCGGCTTGCCGTCGGGGCCGATCGGCGGGGTGTAGGTGTGGGTGACGGGGTCGTAGCCCGGCGGATAGGCGGGGCGGCCGCCCGCGGCCCTGGTCTCGTCGCTCATGCCGGTCGTCTCCCGATGGCGCGCCGTTCGGGGAGGGCCGGGAGGCCCTGCGGCGCCGCTTCGTCGTCGCCAAGGTAGGATGCCGACCCCGAACGGACAAGTCGCCGCCGCCGCGGGACGGCGATGCGTCGGGATCCGTTCCCCGCCGAGCGGCGATCCGCCTCACGCGAACGGCACTGGCGCGGCGCGCCGGAATCCTGTTGAAAGACCGGATGAGAACCCGCGTGGGCATCGCCCGGCCCCACGCGGGCGTTCGCGCGTTTCCGTCCGACGAGGATCGTCCGTTGAAGAAGCTCACCGGTCTCTTCCGCACCCGTTCCCACGTGTGGCTGTCGCGCGTCCCCGACGGCGCCGAGGGCTTGGTGATCGGCGATCTCGCCCGCGACGCCGGCGCCCGCGACGGTCGCCCGGCGCTCTTGGTGATCTGCCGCGACGGCCTGCGCATGCAGCGCCTGGAAGCGCAGCTCGCCTTCTTCGCCCCCGACGTCCACGCCCTGTCCCTGCCGTCCTGGGACTGCCGGCCCTACGACCGCGTCTCGCCCAACTCGGTGGTGGTCGCCCGGCGGATGACGACGCTGTCGCATCTCGCCACGCCGCGCGAGCGCAAAAAGCCGGTCGTGGTGCTGACCACCGTCAACGCCGCCGCCCAGCGCGTCCCGACCCGCGACGTGGTGGCCAAGGAGACCTTCGCCGCGGTCGCCGGCGGCCGCGCCGACATGGGCGATCTCGTCAAGTGGCTGGAGGCCAACGGCTTCGAGCGCACCGCGACGGTGCGCGACACCGGCGAATACGCGGTGCGCGGCGGCATCCTCGATCTCTTCGCGCCAGGCACCGAGGCGCCGGTCCGTCTCGACTTCTTCGGTGACGAACTCGAGCAGATCCGCCGCTTCGACCCCGAGACCCAGCGCACCACCGGCCAGTTGAAGCGCCTCGAATGGGTGCCGATGTCGGAGGTGACGCTCGGGCCGGAGGTGGTCAGCCGCTTCCGCCGCACCTACGTCGCCACCTTCGGTGCCACCACCCGCGACGACGCTCTCTATGCGGCGATCTCCGACGGCCGCCGCTACGCCGGCCTGGAGCATTGGCTGCCGCTCTTCCACGAGCGGCTCGAGACGCTGTTCGATTATTGCGGCGATGCCCGCATCGTCCTCGACGGCCACGTCGGCGAGGCCTTCACCGAGCGGCTCGCCGACGTCCGCGACCACTACGAGGCGCGTCGCGAGGCGATGGACGAGGCGGCGAGCGGCACCGTCCCCTACAAGCCGCTGCCGCCGGAGACGCTGTTCCTCACCGACGGCGAATGGAAGACCCGCCTCGCCGACGCCAAGACGGTGCGCCTCACGCCCTTCGCGCTGCCCGACGACCGGCTCGACGTCGTCGATCTCGGCGGCCGGCAGGGCCGCGGCTTCTCGGCAGAGCGGACGGCCGAGGGCGTCAACGTCTTCGATGCCGCCATCGGCCACATCGCAGAGCTGCGCAACGGTCCGCGCAAGGTGATCGTCGCGGCGTGGTCCGACGGTGCCCTCGATCGCCTGAAACAGGTGCTCGACGACCACGGCCTCGCCCGGTCGAAGCCGGTCGCGACCTTCCCGGAAGCGGCGCTGCTGGCGAAAGGCGAGGTCGGCCTGTCGGTGCTGGGGCTCGAGGCCGGGTTCGAGATCGAGGACCTCGCGGTCGTCGCCGAACAGGACATCCTCGGCGATCGCCTGATCCGGGCGAAGCGCAAGCATTCCAAGGGCTCGGACTTCATCAAGGAGGTCGCCGGCCTCGCCGAGGGCGATCTCGTCGTCCACGTCGATCACGGCATCGGCCGCTTCATCGGCCTGAAGACCATCACCGCGGCCGGCGCCCCCCACGACTGCCTCGAACTCCAGTATCAGGGCGGCGACAAGCTCTATCTGCCGGTCGAGAACATCGAGCTTCTGTCCCGCTACGGCTCGGCCGACGAGGACGATTCCGTCCTCGACAAGCTCGGCGGCGTCGCCTGGGGCATGCGCAAGGCGCGGATGAAGAAGCGCATCCGCGAGATCGCGGATCAGCTGATCAAGACCGCCGCCGCGCGCCTGCTCAAGACCGCGCCGAAATACGTCGCGCCGGAAGGCCTCTACGACGAGTTCCGCGCCCGCTTCCCCTACGAGGAGACCGACGACCAGCTCGCCTCGATCGACAGCGTCTTCGACGATCTCGCTGCGGGACGGCCGATGGATCGGCTGGTGTGCGGCGACGTCGGCTTCGGCAAGACCGAGGTGGCGCTGCGCGCCGCCTTCGCGGTGGCGGCCTCGGGCAAACAGGTGGCGGTCGTGGTGCCGACGACGCTGCTCGCCCGCCAGCATTTCCGCACCTTCGCCGAGCGCTTCAAGGGCCTGCCGATCCGCGTCGCCCAGGCCTCGCGTCTGGTGCCCCACAAGGATCTCGTCGCCACGCGCAAGGAACTCGCCGAGGGCACCCTCGACATCGTCGTCGGCACCCATGCGCTGCTCGCCAAGGGCATCGAGTTCAAGGACCTCGGGCTCCTGATCATCGACGAGGAGCAGCATTTCGGTGTCAAGCACAAGGAGCGGCTGAAGGAGCTGAAGGCCGACGTCCACGTCCTGACACTGTCGGCCACGCCGATCCCGCGCACGCTGCAACTGGCGCTCACCGGCGTGCGCGAGCTGTCGATCATCGCCACCCCGCCGATCGACCGCATGGCGGTCAGGACCTTCGTCTCGCCCTTCGACGCCCTCGTGGTGCGCGACGCGCTGATGCGCGAGCACTATCGCGGCGGCCAGAGCTTCTATGTCGTGCCGCGGGTCAGCGATCTCGCCGAACGCAAGGAGTTTCTGGAAAAGGTGGTGCCGGAGGTCAAGGTCGCCGTCGCCCACGGCCAGATGGCGGCGGGCGAGCTCGAAGACGTCATGAACGCCTTCTACGAGGGCAAATACGACGTGCTCCTGTCGACCACCATCGTCGAATCCGGCCTCGACATCCCCACCGCCAACACGCTGATCATCCACCGCGCCGACATGTTCGGCCTCGCCCAGCTCTACCAGCTGCGCGGCCGCGTCGGCCGGTCGAAGATCCGCGCCTACGCGCTGTTCACCGTGCCGGCGAAGAAGCCGCTGACCCTGCAGGCCGAACGCCGCCTCAAGGTGCTGCAGTCGCTCGACAATCTCGGCGCCGGCTTCCAACTGGCGAGCCACGACCTCGACATCCGCGGCGCCGGCAACCTGATCGGCGAGGAGCAGTCCGGCCACATCAAGGAGGTCGGCTACGAGCTCTACCAGCACATGCTGGAGGAGGCGGTGGCGGCGCTGAAGTCGGGCGACGAGGCGATGCCGGAGGAGCAGTGGTCGCCGTCGATCACGGTGGGCACGCCGGTCTTGATCCCCGACACCTACGTCGCCGATCTGGGGCTGCGCCTCGGTCTCTACAAGCGCCTGTCGGATCTGACGACGACGGAGGAGATCGACGGCTTCGGCGCCGAGCTGATCGACCGTTTCGGCCCGCTGCCGGAGGAGGTCGAGCACCTCCTGAAGATCGTCTACATCAAGTCGCTGTGCCGCCGCGCCAACGTCGAGAAGATCGAGGCCGGGCCGAAGGGCGTCGTCATCGCCTTCCGAGGCGCCTCCTTCGCCAACCCGGCCGGGCTGGTGCGCTGGATCGGCGAACAGGGCTCGCTCGCCAAGATCCGTCCCGATCAGAAGATCGTCCTGATCCGCGACTGGCCTGATCCGCTCGACCGCCTCAAGGGCTCCGCCGTGGTGCTGACCCAGCTCGTCCGCATCGCCGAGCGCAAGGACGACGGCCCGGTGACGCTTTCGGCCGGGATGATCGAGAAGCCCGAGACGCAGAAACTGAAGCTGGCTCCGACCCCGCCGCCGCCGCCCCCGCCGCAGAAGCGCCTCGGCCGCTATCCGAGCCTCCAGAGCCTGGGTAGAGACAAGAAGCCGCCGGGAGGATGGGGGAGACGGTGAGGGGGCGATCCTCCTCGTTCGATCGTCCGATCATCCCCGTACGTCACCGAAACGTGACCCCGCGCCAATCCCTCGTGTACTGCGCTTCGGCTCGACTTCCGGCTCAATGGTTGCGAACCGTTCGCGAGTGACGGTGTGACCGGAGGGGCCCCGATGACCGAACTGCCGCGCATGCGTGCCAGCGACTTTCCCGCCGAACTGCTCGAGATCTTCGACGGCTATGTCCACGGCCGCGTCACCAAGCGTGACTTTCTCGCCTCCGCGTCGAAGTTCACCGTCCTCGGCCTGACCGGTGCGGCTTTGGTCGAGGCCCTGTCGCCGAACTATGCCCGGGCGGAGCAGGTCAAGGCCGACGATCCGCGCATCGTCGCCACCAAGGCCTCCTATGCCTCGCCGAACGGGCAGGGCACCGTCTCCGGCCTGCTGGTGAAGCCGGCGGGGGCGACGGGCAAGCTCCCCGGCGTGCTCGTCGTCCATGAGAACCGCGGGCTCAATCCCTACATCGCCGACGTCGCGCGGCGGGTGGCGGTGGCGGGTTACGTTGCCTTCGCCCCCGACGGCCTGTCACCGCAGGGCGGCTATCCCGGCACCGACGATGCCGGGCGCGAGATGCAGGCGAAGATCGAGCCGGCCAAGCTGATGGAGGACTTCTTCGCCGCCTACGGCTTCCTCTCCGGGCACGAGTCGGTGAAGGGCAAGGTCGGCTGCGTCGGCTTCTGCTACGGCGGCGGGGTGTGCAACGCGCTCGCCGTCGCCTTCCCCGATCTCTCGGCATCGGTGCCGTTCTACGGCCGCCAGCCGCGCGCCGAGGACGTCGCCCGGATCGAGGCGCCGCTGCTCCTCCACTATGCCGAACTCGACACCGGCATCACCGGTGGCTGGCCGGCTTACGAGGCGGCGCTGAAGGCGGCCGGCAAGACCTTCGAGGCGCACGTCTACCGGAACGTCAACCACGGCTTCCACAACGACACCACGCCGCGTTACGACGAGGCGGCGGCGAAGCTCGCCTGGGAGCGGACGTTGGCGTTCTTCAAGAAGCACCTCGGCTGACCCGCAGCCGCGGCCCGGCCGCCGTCTCAGGCGGCTCGGGTGCGGCGGAGGAAGACAGGGAGGCCGGCGAAGGCGACGACGTTGCCGAGAATGGCGAGGGCGAGGCCGATCACGGTGCGCAGATCCCAGACGTAGCCTTCGAACGCCGCCGAGAGCGCCAGCGCGACGATCGGGAACATCACCGTGGCATAGGCCGCCTTGGCCGAGCCGACACGCGCCACCAGCATCAGATAGGTGGTGAAGCCGACGATCGAGCCGAGGATCGAGAGATGCGCCAACGCCGCGACATAGACGGCGTTCGGCGGCATCATCAGCGGCGTGCCGGTTGCGGCGAGGAGCGCGAAGAGAGCGACGCTCGCGTAGGACATGCCCCAGGCGTTGGCGGTCAGCGGCGGGATGCCGGCCTTCGAGTTGCGCCGCGACACCATGTTGCCGAGCGAGAAGGAGAGGGTGCCGAGCGCCGCCAGGGCGAGGCCGAGCGGCGCGTCGGCGCCGAGCCCGCCGTCGCCGATCGCCGGGGCGAAGAGCACCACCAGCCCGCCGACCCCGAGCACCGCCGCGACCACGGTGCGCGGCGCGATCGCCTCGCCGAAGATCAGCCGGGCGTTGACCGCGTTGAACAGGGTGGCGAGCGAGAACACCACCGAGACGAGGCCGCTCGGGATGTAGCGGGTTGCGTTGTAGAAGCAGACGAAGTTGGTCGAGAACAGGAACAGCCCCTGCAACGCGACGAACAGGTGATCGCGTCGGCGGATCGGCGTCAGCCGCCCGGTCAGCGCCAGGGCGGGCAGGAGCAGCACGGCGGCCAGCGCGAAGCGATAGAAGATCGACGTCAACACAGGCACTGGGCCGAGCTGCAGGGCGATGGCGAGCCAGGTCGTTCCCCAGATGACGACGGTGGCGGCGAAGAGTCCCAGATCGATCATGACGCGGTCCCGTGCGCGGCGCGGCCCCGGACGGGCGGCGAGCGCTGCTAAGATGCGGCAGAGCCGGCGCGGCGGCTTGCACGATCTTGCGGTGAAACGCCCGGCGGGGAGGGGTCGTGTCCCGGCGGCGATTGCCGCGCCCCGCCACCGGTGCCAAGATCCGCGCGATCCTCGCAGCGACCCGAACCGATGCCGTCCCCGCTCTCCGTCTTCGATCAGCTCTCGCGCACACGCGCCCACCTCCACGGCCGGCTCGACCTCGGCCGTGGCCGCGGCGTGGCGATCTGGACCAACGACCGCGACCGGGTCCACTACGAGAACACCCGCCTCCACACCCTGAGCTGCTACCTGCTCGGCGGCGAGGAGAGCCGCCGGCTCGATCGCGGATCCATTCGCGGCCGGCCGGGCGCGCTGTGCCTGATGCCGCAGGGGTCGGGTTCCGAATGGGGGATCGGCGGCGCCTCTCGTTTCGTCCACCTCTATCTCGCCGACGATCGCCTGCGCCACTTCATGGCCGAGACGCTCGACCGCGAGCCGGCCGGGCTCGATCTGCCGGATCGCACCTTCTTCCACGCCCCCGAAATGGCCGCCGCCATGGCGCGCCTCGCCGCCGCCTGCGATGCGGCCGATCCGATCGGCGGAGCGGAGATCGTCGAAGAACTGTGCCTGCGCCTCGTCACGGATCCATCGCTCGGGGCACGTCGCGCGCGTCCGCTGCGCGGCGGCCTGACGCCGCAGGCGTCGCGCCGGGTGATCGAGGCGATGCGCGCCGATCTGCGCGCCACCCCGAGCCTCGAGGCGCTCGCGGCCATCGCCGGGCTCAGCCCGTTCCACTTCCAGCGCATGTTCCGGGTGAGCCATGGGCTCAGCCCCGCCGGTCATCTCGAGGCCCTGCGGGTGGCGGCGGCCGAGCGGATGATGCGCGCCGGCACCGGGCTCGCGGAGACCGCCGACGCCTGCGGCTGGTCGAGCCAGAGCCATTTCACCCGCGCCTTCCGCGCCGCCACCGGCACGACCCCGGGCGAATGGCGCCGCGCCGCCCTCGGCGGGTGATCGGCCCGGGTCTCCGCAGGTGAAAGGCCGCGGTCCGAGGGGCGACCGTGAGGCGGTGGACCCGACGCAGGGAGCTTTCGGCCGGGCGTCCCCCGCCGGGGCGGCGAACCCACGGGTGCGCGGCACCATGTCTCGCCCGAGCGGCGGGTCGGGTGTATCGGCGATGCGCCGGATCAATGCAGTCCGGCGACTTTCGCCCTATGATTGTTTCCACACTGCTTCGACGGGTTTCGGCCCGTGCCGATGGTCGCTTCGGGCCCCCCCGTCTGGACGAGTTCCGTCCAGGGAGGTGCTCATGACGCTCACCGTGAGGTTCGCTGCGGCGACCGCGCTCCTTCTCGCTTCGACCACATTGGCCGCGGCGGCGGCGACCGTCTCGATTTCACCGAGCTACGGTCCCCCGACCACCACCACCAAGGTGACGCTCGCCGGCTTCTCCGCCGGCAAGGTCGTCGACGTCTATTTCGACACGACGGCCAAGTGTCTGGTGATCCCGGACGCGAGCGGCGCCGGATCCTGCTCCTTCAAGGTGCCCGCCGCCGCGCTGCCGACCACCCATTGGATCTCCGCCGTGGTGCGCGCCACCGCGAGCGGCGTGCAGAAGAGCTTCCTCGTCCGCACCGATTGGCCGAACGCCCACGGCTACAACGAACGCCAAGACGGCTTCGCCCGCTACGAGAACGTGTTGAACACGGCCAACGTCGGCTACCTGGCGCCGCTGTGGGGGACGACCAACACCATCTCGACGAACAACAACACGCCGATCCTCTATCGCGGCCGGATCTACCTCGGTTCGCAAGACGGCAAGCTGCACGCGCGTGACGGCACCACCGGGGCGGTGATCACCGGATGGCCGAAGGCGCTCGGCGGCATCATCGGCCAGTCGTCGCCGGTCGCCGCCAACGGCATCGTCTATCAGGTCAGTCAGCTCTCGGGCGGCAGTGCCGGCTATCTCCACGCCTACGACGTCTCCACCGGGGCGATCCCCTCGGGCTTCCCGGTGTTCGTCGACGGGGCGGTGCGCGGCGCGCCGATCGTCGTCGGCAGTTCCGTTTATGTCGCGACCAGCGCCGGCAAGATCTACGGCTTCGACGCCGCCCACGGCAGCACACTCTTCGGCTATCCGATCGTCCTCGCCGGGACCCCGATGCTGCGCGGCACCCCGACCTACTACAACGGCCGCATCCACGTCGGCGCCGACGACGGTCATCTCTACATCTACGACGTGACCAGCCGCTTGAAGGTCGGCGATCTCGCCACCACCGGGGCCTTCGACACGTCGTCGGCTGCGGTTTCGGGCGGGATGCTCTATTATCACTCCTACTACGAGCACAAGCTGAGGGCCTATGACCTCGACACGCTCGCCGACGGGTGGGCGGCGCCCTACACGATGTCGGCCGGGGCCTCCGGTACGCCAGCCGTGTCGGGAGACAAGGTGTTCATCGCCACGTCGAACGGGACCATCCATGCGGTCGATGCGGCGACCGGTGAGAAGGCCTGGAGCCGGCTGTTCACCGGCCATTCGTTCTTCGGCAGCCCGATCGTCGCCAACGGCGTGGTCTACGTCGCCTCGACCAAGCAGATCTTCGCCCTCGATGCCTCGTGGGGCGGGCTGCTGTGGCGCTCGGGCGGCAATTTCTACATGAACCAGAGCCTCGTCGTGGCCAACGGCATGCTCTATGCCCCGACCCGCGCCGGCCGCATCACCGCCTTCGCCCTCGATGGCGCCGAGAGCGCCCGCGTCCGCGCGGTTCCCAAGCCGTCGCTCTGGTCGCTGACACCGCCGACCACGGCGGTCGCCGAGTGACGAAGAACCCGCGACGCTCCGGTCCGTCGACCGGGGCGCCCGCGGGGGAATGGGGAAGAGAGGGAACGGCCCGAGGGCGAGGAAGTCCGAAGGAGGGACGTGCCCTCCTCACTTGCCCGGCTTCGGCGGCGGCGGCTCGCAGTCGACCGCCACCACCCGGCGGCCGTCGAAGGAGAGGGCGAGGCGCCCGTGCTTCAGCTTCAGCGCCTCGGCGCCGAAGAGTTCGCGCCGCCAGCCCTTGAGCGCCGGCACGTCGGCGGCGTCGTCGGTGGCGATCGCCTCGAGTTCGTCGACCGTCGCCACCACCTTGGAGGCGACGCCGTGGCGCTCGCAGACGAGCTTCAACAGCACCTTCATCAGGTCGACCGCCGCCCCGGCGCCGTCCGGCATCGGCTTGCCGCGCGGGATCACCGGCAATTGCTCGCGCGGAATGGCGAGCGCCCGTTTGACGCAGGCCAGGATCTCCTCGCCCGCCCGCGAGCGCTCGAAGCCCTTGGAGAGCGAGCGCAGATTGCCCAGCGCCGCGGTGTCGCGCGGCTGGTCGGCGGCGATCTCGTAGATGGTGTCGTCCTTGATGATGCGCGAGCGGGGCACGTCCTTGGAGCGCGCCTCGCGCTCGCGCCACGCTGCGAGTTCCTTCAGGATCGCCAACTCGATCGGCTTCTTGACCCGGAGCTTGAGGCGGGTCCAGGCGTTCTCGGGATCGAGGTCGTAGGTCTCGTGGGAGGTGAGGACCTCCATCTCCTCCGCCACCCAGTCGGTCCGCCCCTGGTCGGCCAGCCGATTCTTCAGGTGGTGGTAGACGTCGCGCAGATGGGTGACGTCGGAGAGCGCGTAGTCGTACTGCTTCTGGGTCAGCGGCCGGCGGGTCCAGTCGGTGAAGCGCGACGACTTGTCGATGTGGTGGCCGCAGATGCGCTGGACGAGCTGATCGTAGGAGATCGAATCGCCGAAGCCGCAGACCATCGCCGCGACCTGGGTGTCGAACACCGGATGCGGCACGAAACCGCCCATGTTGAAGACGATCTCGATGTCCTGACGGCCGGAGTGGAAGACCTTCATCACCCGCTCGTTCCGCATCAGATCGAGGAACGGCGCCATGTCGAGCCCGTCGGCGAGCGCGTCGACGACGACCGCCGTGTCCGGGCCGGCCAACTGCACGACGCAGAGCTTGGGCCAGAAGGTGGTTTCCCGCAGGAACTCGGTGTCCACGGCGACGTAGTCGTGGGCGGCGAGCGCGGCGCAGGCGGCGGAGAGATCTTCGGTGGTGCTGATCAGGTGCATGGAGCCGCTCTATAGCGCGGTTCGCCGATCTTGTCGCCTCTCGCCATGCGCGAAAATGCCACCGAGCGTGGGCTCGCGCCCAGACGCCGCCACCGCGAAGCTCTCGCCGGCTCCTCCCCGACACGCCGCCACCGGCCACCCCCGGGCGACCCGCCCGTCACGGATCCGCTGCGGCGATGTAGCGGATGCATCTGACTTGCAAAAGCACCACATCTCTCTACGATTCCCCGCGACGGACGAGACCGGGCACGATGCGGCCGGTGCCTCGCAGGGTGAAGAACGGAGCAGAGATCATGAAGGGCGACCCCAAGGTCATCGAATATTTCAACCGCGGCCTGCGCAGCGAACTGACCGCCATCAACCAGTACTGGCTCCACTATCGTATCCTCGACGACTGGGGCCTGAAGGCGATGGCCAAGAAGTGGCGCAAGGAATCGATCGAGGAGATGGAACACGCCGACGGCTTCACGGCGCGGATCCTGTTCCTCGAGGGCTTCCCCAACATGCAGCATCTCGATCCGCTGCGCATCGGCGAGACCGTGAAGGAGATCCTCGAGGCGGATCTGGCGGCCGAACTCGGCGCCCGCGCCCTCTACCAGGAGGCCGCGGCCTACTGCGAGGGGGTCAAGGACTACGTCTCGCGCGACATGTTCGTGAAAGTGATGACCGACGAGGAAGAGCACATCGACTTCCTCGAGACCGAACTCGATCTGATCGGCCGCATCGGCCTCGAGCTCTACACCCAGGCCAAGATCGGCGAAGCCGAGCACTGAAGCTCGCGCCCCGCAGCCGGCGAGCGAAGGCCCCCTCGCGGGGCCTTCTGCGCATCCGCCGGGTCGAGCCTCATTCCGCCGCCAGCAGCACCGGCCCGTCGCCGGCCCCGATGTCGTCGAGGACCGCCGGGCAGGTGACTGCGCCGTCGCCGACATGCTCGCGGATCAGGCGCCGGATCGTCGGCGCGCAGCGTCCGCATTGCGGTCGGCAGCCGAAACAGTCGAAGACGTCCGAGACGCGGCCGGCGCACTCGGCACCCTCGCCGATCGAGCGGCGGATGGCGTGGTCGCTGAGCACGTTGCACGAACAGACGATCACCTTCGATCTCCCCGACCACTCCGGCGCGTTCGCGCACCGATCCCCGTGTCGTGTTCACGACGAAGCATACGCCGCGAAGACCTGCCGTCGCACTGAGCAAGCCCCATGCCGAACCCTTCGCGTCGCACGCCCATTATGCGGTATTGAAAGTCATTCGCAAGAGAACGAAGTGCGGACCCGCGGGCGCCGATGCGGACTCATGGCACCCGGAGGGGCGAGCCCGGCATCGCGGCGAAGCAACGCGACATCGCGGTTCGCCGGTGAGCCGGCTCGCACGCCGCCGCTCCGCCGAGCGCCGCAGATCCGGCGACCGATCGCGCACGATCTCGACGCGCTCCCCCCGTCCGCAATTCGCCGGAATTCCGGCGTTTCTGGTGTCGGTGCGGACGGCTCGCCGAGATCGGTCTAACCGTCGCCGGGTGGGAGGACGAAACATGCGCATCCGTGGTCTGTTCGTTCCGGCGATGCTCCTCGGCATCGGCGCCGCGGCCGCCGCCTCGCTCGACGGCCGTTGGCGGGCGATCGAAATCGAGGGCCGCTCGGTGGCCCGCGGCGTCGAGATCACGCTCGCCTTCGACGGCACCGGTCGCGTCGACGGACGCGGCGGCTGCAATCGTTACGGCGGCCCGGTCCGCGTCGGCGACCGATCCTTCGCCTTCGGCGATCTGGCGATGACCGAAATGGCCTGTCCCGAGCCGGCGATGCTCGAGGAGGGGCGCTACTTCCACGCCCTCGGCGCGGTGTCGCGCTGGCGGCTGGACGGCGCCGATCTGATCCTCCTCGACGGCGCCGATCGCTCCCTGGTGCGCTACCGCCGCGCGCCGTGACCCCGGCCGCGCCGTCGGCCCCGTCGCTCCGCCGGGCTCTACCGCCGAAGTGCTTGACAAGGCGGGGGCGGCGTGCGCTTCTCGCGCCGACTTTCGGCCCCTCCGGGTCCGATCGCGTGTGAGGATTCGCCGGGTTCCGGCCTCGACGTCCATCCCCGCGCCGGTTCCCAAGAATGCCTCGAAGAGAGCAACCCATGCATCGCTATCGCTCCCACACCTGCGGACAACTGACGGCGGCTCAGGCCGGCACCACGGCGCGGCTCTCCGGTTGGGTTCACCGCGTGCGCGATCACGGCGGCCTGCTGTTCATCGACCTGCGCGACCACTACGGCATGACCCAGGTCGTCTGCGACCCCGACAGCCCGGCCTTCAAGACCGCGGAGAGCGTGCGCGGCGAGTGGGTGATCCGCGTCGACGGCACCGTGAAGAAGCGCACCCCGGAGACCATCAACCCGAACCTCCCCACCGGCGAGATCGAGGTCTTCGCCCGTGAGATCGAGGTTCTGTCGGTGGCCAAGGAGCTGCCGCTGCCGGTCTTCGGCGAGCCGGACTATCCGGAGGACACCCGCCTCAAGTACCGCTTCATCGATCTGCGCCGCGAGACGCTGCACAAGAACATCGGCACCCGCACCAAGATCATCCGCTCGATGCGCAACCGCATGGAGGCGATCGGCTTCACCGAATATTCGACGCCGATCCTGACCGCGTCGTCGCCGGAGGGCGCGCGCGACTTCCTGGTGCCGAGCCGCATCCATCCCGGCAAGTTCTTCGCCCTGCCGCAGGCGCCGCAGCAGTACAAGCAGCTGCTGATGGTCGCCGGCTTCGACCGCTATTTCCAGATCGCGCCCTGCTTCCGCGACGAGGACCCGCGCGCCGACCGCCTGCCGGGCGAGTTCTATCAGCTCGATCTCGAGATGAGCTTCGTCACCCAGGACGACGTCTTCGAGACGATGGAACCGGTGATGCGCGGCATCTTCGAGGAGTTCGCCGAGGGCAAGCCGGTCACCCAGGTGTTCCCGCGCATCCCCTACGACGTGTCGATGCGCAAATACGGCTCCGACAAGCCGGATCTGCGCAACCCGATCGAGATGCAGGCGGTGACCGAGCACTTCGCCGGCTCCGGCTTCAAGGTCTTCGCCGGCATGATCGCCAACGACCCCAAGGTCGAGATCTGGGCGATCCCGGCCAAGACCGGCGGCTCCCGCGCGTTCTGCGACCGCATGAACGGTTGGGCTCAGGGCGAGGGTCAGCCCGGCCTCGGCTACATCTTCTGGCGCGAGGGCGAGGAAGGCGGCGCCGGCCCGCTCGCCAAGAACATCGGCCCCGAGCGCACCGAGGCGATCCGCACCCAGATGGGGCTCGGCGTCGGCGACGCCTGCTTCTTCGTCGCCGGTCGGCCGGAGAAGTTCGTCAAGTTCGCCGGCGACGCTCGCACCCGCGTCGGCAAGGAACTCGGCCTCACCAAGGAAGACCAGTTCTCGCTGTGCTGGATCGTCGACTTCCCGTTCTATGAGTGGGACGAGGAGGAGAAGAAGGTCGAGTTCGCTCACAATCCCTTCTCGATGCCCCAGGGCGGTCTCGCCGCGCTCGAGAGCCAGGATCCGCTGTCGCTCAAGGCCTTCCAGTACGACATGGTCTGCAATGGCTTCGAGATCGCCTCGGGCTCGATCCGCAACCAGTCGCCGGAAGCCATGGTGAAGGCCTTCGAGATCGTCGGCCTGTCCAAGGCGGACGTCGAGGAGCGCTTCGGCGGCATGTACCGCGCCTTCCAGTACGGCGCTCCGCCGCACGGCGGCATGGCGGCCGGTGTCGACCGCGTGGTGATGCTGCTGGTCGGCGCCGAGAACCTGCGCGAGATCACTCTGTTCCCGATGAACCAGCGCGCCGAGGATCTCTTGATGGGGGCGCCGTCGCACGCCTCGACCAAGCAGCTGCGCGAACTCCACATCCGCCTCAATCTGCCGTCCTGAACCGGCGACCGCGGATCGGACATGCGAGAAGGGCCCCGATCGGGGCCCTTCGACGTTTCGGACGTCGGTGAAACGAGGATCAGCGGCGTTCCGCCGGCTCCTGCCAGACGACCGGGAAGCCGAAGGGCGCCGCCGGCCGATCGCGGGCGGCGTCCGCTTCGGCGCGTCCGGGCTTCGCGCAGGCGGCGGCGTGCTGCTCCACCAGCCGCATCGCCTTGCCGTCGAAGCGCCAGATCTGTTCTTCGCCACAATCGTCGGCGCCGCGGGCGCGCGTATGGTTCCAGAGGCCGCGGAACAACGGATCGAAACCATAGGCGTTGACGTAAGGCCGGCCGGGCGCGGATTTCCCCCGGGCACGGACCGGCAGGCGCAGGGGCGTGAGCCGCGAGAGGTCGACGTCCTCGGCCAGGAACACCGCGTCGGTCCCCTGGTAGACGTGCCAAGCGCAGCCGACGACGAACAGCGTCCGTTCCGCCGTGAGCCGCAGCGCCCCGACCCCCGGCGCCACGCCGGAGGGCGCACCGGCGATCGGCGGCGGGAACTCGCATTCGACGAGGCGCCGGTCCTTCGCCGCCGCGTCGGAGAGCGCCCGATGAGCGGCGAGGATCTGCGGCGGGAACGGGCCGTCGCGGTAGCCGGCGAACCGCGCCTCGGTCGACGCGTCGATCGGCTCGAGCGGCGAGGGGCCGGCCTCGAGCGGGCTCGCCTTGCGCTGCTGCCGCGCGTCGATCCAGCCCTTCGCGTCGTTGAGCCCGACGAGGGCGAACTCACGCTCCTGGTCCATGCCGTCGGGCGTGGTGCCCTTCAGCGTCACCTTCGATCCGGTCGCCATCGCGGCGAGGAGCTCGGTCGCCGCCGGTCCGTCCATCACCGAGGCGAAACCCGGATGCGAGGTGATCGCCCAACCGGAGCCCGGAGCCAGGGTCGCCGCCGGCCGATCGTCGACCGCCACCGTGATCGGCCGCGTCGTGTCCAGGCGTCCGGCCCCGACGTCGAAGCCGATCCACCAGGCCGAACCCTGCGCGTGCCGGCGCCCGATCACCAGATGCTGCGTCTCGGACAGGTCGGCGAGGTCGGCGCTCGACGCGGCGCAGAAGCCGGCGAGGGTCGAACACGAGACCGAGAACGATCCGAAGGTGCGGGCGATCGGCTCCGCCGCACCCGAGGCGGCGGTCGGCAGGTTCGGCAGGGCGAAGCTGAAGAGGACGACGACAAGCGGGCGCACGAAATCGCTCCTGAAACGTGGGACGACGAAAACCGACTGAAGATCCGTGGCGAGCGACGTCCTCGACCCCCGCGGCCGTCGCAATGCCGCGGATCACCGGAGATCACGCCGCCGCACGAGGTCGCGCCCCCTGCGGACCGGCGCTCATTCCTCTTCCTGGGCGTCGGAGGCCACCACGTTGGGGGCGCCGGTCGTCTGCGCCTTGGCCAGCGTTCCCGGTACCTTGCCCCATTTTCCGGGCGTGCCGCGCATGGCGAAATAGCTGCCGCAGCCGTATTTCCAGTCGCGCGGCTGGCCGATGTCGACGTGGATCATGTGCGGATGGCAATAGGTGCCGACACCGCCGATCGCCGGGATCGTCCGGGCGAAGCTCGCCAGCGAGGCCGCGTCGACGCCGGGGACCTCGATGTCGACGGCGGCGCACTGGCGATGCAGCGAGCCCTGCCGGCCGCGATCGCGGAATCCGGAGGTGATGATCACCTTCTGATGATAGCGACCCTCGATCTTGCGCAGGATCTCGACCAGTTCCGGCTTCAGACAGGCGGTCTCCACCGACCCGGTCTGAAGCACGTAGGGGACGCCGAAGGGCGTGTCGATCGTCTTCGACGGCGCCCGCACCGGATCGGTCGGACTGGCGAAGAAGCCGAGTGCATTGCTCGACGGTCGCTGCGCCGGTTCGGGGGCTCGGGAGACCGGGGCTTCGGGCGCTCCAGGCTCGCCGATGTCGCCGGCCATGCCGACCGGCCCGAGCGAGGCGAGCAGGCGCGGGCGCGGCTTGGGCAGCGGCAGCGGCGCCAGATCGACCTGCGGCCGCGGCCGCGGCATCGGCAACAGCAGCGGTTCCACCCGGTCGTCGTCCTCCTCTTCGCCGGCGACCGGCAGGGAGGCGAGGGTGACGGGCGGCGGTTCGATGGTGGTCGACGCCGGCCCGATCGGCGCCGTGTCGAGCACCCGATCGATGGCGGCGAGCCCGCTGCCGGCGGCGGGCACGTCGCTCGGGGCGAAGGCCTGGACCGGCAGGGCGACGGTCGTGATCGCTTCGCCGTCGACGGTGGTGACGGCGAGGTTGCCGTCGCTCGTCGGGTCCGCGAGGGCCGTCCCGCCGAGCGAGGCGAGCTTGACTTCGATCGGCGACCGATCCGCCTTGGCCGCCGCCTCCTCGAGCCGCAGCGCGATCTCCGGAGCAGCCGGCGCGGTCAGCACCGCCTCACCGACGAGGCCGGCGAAGGCGACCGCGACGATCGCCGCGCCACCCGCGGCACCGAGGCCGGCGGAGCGCATCACGGCGCGGAGGGGGAGGTCGGAAAGACCGGACGCCAGACGTTCGAGGCGGGCACGCAGACCGAGCGCGGCGATCCCGTCGGCGAAGACGCGTCGTACACCACCGGCCGCATCGCCGTGGTCTTCGACGTCCCCGGTATTGATCCCCGCCGCAAGGCGCACGGTGGCGCGCAGACCTCGCTCGACGGGAAGCTGGGGATCGGTCATTCGGCCTCTGACGTCTCTCGGTTGTCGACCGGTGGCACGGCCATCGCCGGTCCGCCTCCTCGCCGGGCGAGAACGCCGACGGCGACGAAGTTCGCCGGGAAGCTAGTCGATTTGCCGCGCCGGGTAAACCGCCCGCCGGTCGCAGCCGCCGCGAACGGTGGAGTCACGGCGTCGCGGGGGGCGGAGATCGGGGGCCGGAGCCCCCGATCGGGAGGCGTCAGTCGTTGGCGCGGACGTCGGCTCCGAGCACCGTCGGCAGCGACTGCGGCGCCATCATCGCCGCGCCCATGATCTCGGCGACCGGGGTCGGCTTGGCCGGGGTGGCGGAGACGGTGAGCGACTTCGGCGACTTGAGGAAGGCGCTCGCCGCGGCCGAGATCTTCTTCTCGAAGTCCTTGTTGCCGATCGCGGTGATCACCATCGGCACCATCGCCGAGAGCTGCTGGGCGAGCGCCTCGGCCGGGATGCCCTGCTTCTTGGCCTGCGAGGCGAGGACGCGCTTGGTGAGCGAGGCGTCGTCCCAACGCAGCGACAGCTTCTCGACCGTCAGACCCTGCATCAGCTCCATCTGCTTGCCCTGGTCGTTCTCCGCCTTCTTCATGGCGTCGAGCACCTCGGGCGTGAACCCGCCGACCACCAGCGCCACCTTGAGCGCGCCCATTTCGGCGCCGGTCACGGTCAACTGATCGATGGTGACACGGCCGGTCTTGTCGTCCCAGGAGCCGGTGAAGGTGGCGTCGAGCCGCAGCTTGTCGTAGCCGAGCTCGGCGACGTCGGTCATCGACGGATCGGCCTTGTCGATCGGCACTTCGAGACCCTTCATCTCGAACCCGGCCTTGCGCGGCACGCCGGCGACGAAGTCGGAGGTGGTCACCACCACCGAGGCGATCGGCACGCTCTTGTCGTTCTCGTCGGTGATCTCGAGGCCGGTCGCCTCGAGCCGGTCGAAGCGCTCGCCGGAAGTGGTCTTGGCGCGGATCTTCTCCGGCGACTGCCCGACGTAGTTGGTGATGGTCAGGCTGTCGATCGACACGGTGGTGTCGTCGCTCTCGAACTCGACCTCCTTGGCGGAGATCAGCCCGGCGGTGTAGCCGCCGTCGGCGGAGGGCGCCGCGTTGGAATAGGTGACCGTCTCGGCCTTGACCGACGAGGTCTTGTCGCCGCTCTGGAGGGTGGCTTCGTAGTCGGCGACGGTGAACTCGGTGTCGCCGCCGCTCACCGCACCCCACTTCACCTCCTTGGCGCCGGCGGCCTTGGTGGCCTCGGCGATGGTGGCGAGCACCTTGTCGCGCTGCGCCTGGGCTGCCGCCGGGGTGAGCGGTACGGCGATGCAGAGGAGGGTCGCGAGAGAAACGGCGGTGAGACCGCCCTTCGAGATCGAAATCGTCATGTGGCCATCCTCGGTTGGTGCCGCGGGTTCGAAAGACCGGCACCGCTGGTGCCCGACGCCGGTGGGTATGGGATGAACTTCGTGAAAATACGGCGAACGATCATCACTCGGACGATATCGACGTGTCCAGCCGTTCCACCAGGGCGCCGAGGTCGTCGAAAAGGTCGGGGAGTTCGCCGAGCGGCACCGGCGTCTTCGGCCGCGCCGTGACGACGAGCCGCTTCTGCGCCGTGAGGAAACGCCCGACCGCCGCCGCGGCCGCCTTGCGCCGGGCCGAATCGCGGATCGGCGCAACCAACGCCTTGACCTCCGCCGCGAAGCCGCGCCGCACCCGATCCGGCGACGTGCCCGTGTCTTTCGCCACCATCCGCACCACCCGGTCGAGGAAGGAGGCGTCGGTGAGCGTCGCGCGGGCCTCGGCGAGGCCGATGCCGGCGATCGTCTCGGCCGCCGTGTCGGGCCGCAGGAACAGCGAGCGCGGCACGCCGCTGAGCCGCGCCTCGAGCGTCACCTCGCCGGCCCCGGCGATCGAGGCCCGGGTGTCGGTCACCGCCACCTCCCGCCGCGCCTCGTCCCAGGCGAGACGGGCGGCGCCGGAGAGTTCGATCGTGTCGTAGCCGAGCGCGGCGAGGCGGCGTCGGCTCTCGGCGTCGGTGAGCCCGGCGGGCACCGCGAACCGATCGAGCCGCAGCGCCGCGACGGTCGGGATCGCCCGGAGGTGTCGGCCGAAATCGAGCGCCAGTCCCGCCAGCCGGATCGCCGGGACACCCGGCTCGGCGGCCTCGAGCCCTTCGAGTGCGATCCGGCCGACCGTGGGCATCAGCGACGACGGATCGATCTCGGCCCCGGCCGTCAGCGCCGGGATCGCCCGCCGCATGTCGTCGGCATCGGGCGGCACGAGGTCACCGAGGTGGAGCCGGTCCAATCGCAGGATCGCCTTCGGACCGACGACGTCGAGCCCTTCGACGGTCAGGTCGGAAAGGCGCGTCGGCGAGAACCGGCCGACGGCGATGCGGCGGAGGTCGGCGTGGTCGAGGCCGCGGCCGATCAGATGGAGGCCGTCGAGGCTCCAGCCGTCGGCGTCGGAAGCGAGGAAGACCTCGAGCGCCACGCGGGCGAGATCGCCCCGGGTGGCGTCGCCCGGCGCTACGATCAACCGATCGACGACCCGGCCGAGCGGCTCGGCGAACTGGCGCACCCGGCGCGCCCCGACCCGAACTCCGTCGATCGTCTGGCGCCCGCCGTCGCTCTCGATCGAAATCCGCCCGCTCCGCGCCGAGGCGAGAGAGGGACGCCACGCCCCGTCGCCCTTGTCGTCGACATAGGCCGCGTCGTCCCAGAGCCGGCGCCAAGCGCCGAAGTCCCAACCGACGACTTCGACGTCGTCCATGGTCATGCGCGCCGAACGCGGGGCGACGCTCGCCTCGATGGCGATGGACCCGAGGGCGAAGCGCTCGACGCGCGAGGCGGCGAGGCCGTCGAGCGACACCGCGTCGATGGTCAGCGTCGAGCCGCCGTCCGATCCGGTTCCGGTCGCGGTCAGTCGTTTCACCGCCGCCCGGCCGACGGCGATCCGGTCGAGCACCCGGCTGCGCGCCCAGAACGAGGAGAAGGGCCGATCCGCGTCGAGGGCCGGCAGGTCGATCCTCGGCACCGACACGTCGGAAAGATCGATCCCTTCGATCCGCGCCCGCTGGGTCTCCGACCCGGATCGCCCCTCGATCGAGACCGAGGGAGCGGTCAGCGATCGCACCGCGAAGCCGCCGTCGGGCGCGGCGGCACCGACCAGCACCAGCGAGGGGATGGTGATGCGTTGCGCCTCGGCGCCGTCTCGGGCCTCGGTCACCACGACGTCGGCGAGCTCGATCCGATCCCCTTCGGCATCGGCGACGAGGCCGCTCCAGGCGACGTGCCGGCCGGAGGCGCGGATCGCCTCGGCCCACGCCGCGACGACCCGTTCGCCGGCGGTCTCCGCCCGCGCGATCCCATGCCCCGCCGCCGCGATCAGCCAGACCGCGACGGCGAGAAGGCGCAGGGCGGGCCCGATCGTTCGGCGGGGCAGGGCGGACATGGCGGCTCCCGAAACATCGGAGGGAGGGGAGAGGACGGACCGCCGTCACGGCGGAATCGCAGATCTTCAGCCCCTGTTTACCACGGCTGCCGGACACTGCCGGGCGATGCATCCGGATTCGGTGACACCTTGCGCACGCGCAGTCGAAATCTCCTCGTGGCGGTCTTCGTGGTCGTCGTGGTCGGACTGACCCCCTATCTGGTCGGCCGCGAGATCCTGCACGTTCATGCCGACAAGGTCGGCCGCACCGAACTCCTCGCGATCGCCGAGCAGGAGCTGCGCCGCGCCGAGAGCGCCGTCGCCGAAGCGATCACCACGCTGCGCGACGCCGATCGCGCCGGCATCTCCGACTGCACCGGCGAACGCACCGCCCGTCTCGGCGACATGGCGGCTCGCTCCCGCTTCGTCCGTCGCATGGGGCTGGTGGATGCCGCCGGCTACGCCATGTGCTTCGATCCACCGATCTCCAAGCGCCGCGGCGCGGTGCTGTTCGACGCCGGTCAGGCACGGCAGGTGACCATGGCGGTGCTCGATCCCGAGCGCGTGCCCGACGTCGCACCTGGCACGGTGCTGGTCGCCTGGCGCACCGCCGCAGGCCACCACCTCGTCGCCGAACTCGGCGCTTCGGCGATCGATCTCGACGCCGGCGCCGACTATCTGCGCGGATCGCGTTGGATGTCGCTCGTCGTCGGCGGCGAACAGGCCTGGACCACCTCCGGCGTCCGCCCCCAGGGGCCGGCCGTCCTGGTCGAACAGGCCCGCTCCGACCACTTCCCGCTGACGGTGCGGGCGGAGGTGCCGACCTCGGCGCTCTACGATCTTGTGCGGCCGCTCGAGGCGACGCTCGCCATCGGTGCGCTGGCCGCCACCACGGTGCTCCTCGGCGTCGTCTTCCTCGTCTACTGGAAGCCGTCTTCGGAGGTCGACGACGAGTTGTCCGTGGCGCTGCGCCGCGAGGAGTTCGTGCCCTACTTCCAGCCGGTGATGAACATCGACACCGGCCGCATCGAAGGCTGCGAGATGCTGGTGCGCTGGTTGCGATCGGACGGGTCGACCGTCTCGCCCGGCGCCTTCATGTCCTATTGCGAGACCTCCGGCCACGTCTTCGAGATGACCCGGCTGCTGATGCGCAAGTCGGTGGCCCAGCTCGGCGAACTCTACGCCCGCCACACCGAGTTGAAGCTGTCGATCAACCTCTTCGCCGGCCATTTCGAGGATCGGCGCATCATCGAGGACGTGGTGGCGATCTTCGAGGGGTCGGCGATCCGCTTCGACCAACTGGTGTTCGAGGTGACGGAGCGCTATCCGCTGCGCGACATCGTCCAGGCGCGGCGCATCATCGCCGAACTGCACGCCCTCGGCTGCCGGGTGGCGCTCGACGACACCGGAACCGGCCACGGCGGCCTCGCCTACATCCAGCAGCTCGGTATCGACATCGTCAAGATCGACAAGATGTTCGTCGACGCCATGGGCTCGGACCTCGGCGCCTCCACCATCGTCGACGTGCTGGTCGAATTGGCGAATTCGCTCGGCATGGGCGTCGTCGCCGAGGGCGTCGAGACCCAGGAGCAGCTCGAGCGTCTGCGCGAGAAGGGCGTCACGTCGGCTCAGGGCTACGTCTTCGCCCCGGCGCTGCCGGCCAAGCTGTTCATCGACCTCGCCGAGGGCATGCTCACCCGCCGCCGTCCCGCCGAGACCGAAACGGCCGAGGAGGCCGACGACGACGAAGCCGCCTGAACCGCACTCGGCCCGCCGTCGAGCATCGACGCGGCCCCGTGATCTCGCCGCCGCCCGCTGCGCGCGCGGTGCCGCGGTGACAACGCGAACCCCTCCGGGATGCGGCCCATGTCCTTCGCCGTCTTCTTGCTGGTCCTCGGCGCGGCGGCCCTCCACGCCGGTTGGAACCTCGTCGTCAAGCGGGCCGAGGACAAGTCGCACGTCTCGGTGATGGTCGCCGCCATCGCCGGTCTCCTCGCCGGCGCCGCGCTGCCGTTCCTGCCGGCCCCCGCGCCCGCCGCGTGGCCGTGGATCGCCGCCTCGGTGGCGCTTCAGGTGGTCTACTGGATCGGCCTCGCCAACGCCTACCGCATCGCCGACATGAGCCGCGTCTATCCGCTGATGCGCGGCGCCGCGCCGTTGATCGTCGCGATGGTGTCGATCACCGCCTTCGGCGATCACCTCGGCCCCGTCGCCTGGGCCGGCGTCTCGGCGATCAGCCTCGGCATCGCCGCGCTGGCCGTCTCCGCCGGCGTCGGCGCTCGCCGCGGCATGGGGGTGGCGCTCGCCACCGCGGCGGTCATCGCCGCCTACACCATCGTCGACGGCATCGGCGTCCGGCGCTCGGGCTCGCCGATCGCCTACACCGCCTGGATCTTCCTGGCGACCGCGGTGCCGCTCGTCCTCTGGGCGCTGCTGCGCGACCCGGTCGGCCTCGCCCGTCACGCCCGCCGCCACTGGCCGCTCGGCCTCTTCGGCGGCGTCGCGACGCTCGCCTCCTATGGGATCGCGCTGTGGGCGATGACCCGCGCGCCTGTCGCCGTCGTCGCGGCGCTGCGCGAGACCTCGATCCTCTTCGGCATCGCCTTCGCGGCCGTGCTGCTGAAGGAACCGGTCGATCGCCGCCGGCTGGTGGCGGTCACGGTCGTGGTGATCGGGGCGGCAGCGCTGCGTCTGGCGTGAGAGTCCCGGAGGCGTACCTCAGAAGCCGAATTCGCGGCCGGCCTCGATCCACGGCGCCGGATCGACCGGCTCGCCGGCGACGCGGGTCTCGTAGTGCAGGTGCGGACCGGTCGACCGCCCGGTCGAGCCGGAGAGCCCGACGAGATCGCCGCCCTTCAGCCGCTGGCCCTTCTCCACCATCACCCGCGACATGTGGGCATAGCGGGTGACGACTCCGTTGCCGTGGTCGACGTCGACGGCGAGGCCGTAGCCGCCCTGGCTGCCGGCCGAGACCACGACGCCCGGCCCGGTGACCCGCACCGGATCGCCGGTTTCGGCGCGGAAGTCGAGGCCGGTGTGGAGCGCCGGCATGCCGAGGAACGGGTCGACCCGCGAGCCGAAGCCCGAGGTGGTCGAGATCTCGCCGCGAATCGGCCGGCCGAGGGGCAGCGCACTCGCCGCCTTGCGGATGTCGCCGAGGCGGTTCAGGGCCTTGTCGGCGCGTTCCGCCGCGTCGGACGGATCGAAGGGCACGTAGGGACCACCGACCCCGCGGACCTCGGTGAGTGGGCGCGGCTTGGGCAGATGCGCCGGTTCGGCGACGCGGAAGCCGAGCCGCCCGAGCGTCTTGCGGGCTCGCTCGGCGTCGGCCTCGGCGAGCGAGGCGAGTTCGCCGAGGGTCTTGGTCTGCTGGCGTTCGAAGCGGTCGAGGGTCTTCTCCACCTCGGCGACCCTGAGGCCCACCGACGCGGTGCGGCGCGGCGATCCCGCCTCGGCCGGCGACACGAAGGGAACGAGCCAGGACGAGCGCAGCGGCGTGGCGAACTTCTCGACGTCGAGCGGCGGCGGGGGAGGCGCGGCCGCGTCGCCGCGACCGGCGGGAACCGGCTGCAGCGGGTCGCCGATCGTGCCGATCGAGCCCGTCGCCGGCCCCGGCACCAGACGGATCCCGGCCTCGGCGGCCCGGTCGACCAACGCGCCGATTCGCGCCTGGGCGTCGCCGAGCGTCGCCTGCCGCTTCAACAGCGTGTCGATCTTGGCCTCGAAGGCCTCCTGGTCCATCAGCTGGCGGCCGTTGATCCGGTCGATCTCGGCCCGGAGCGCCGCCACCCGGTCCTCGTAGGCGCGCGCCTGACGCACCTGCCGGGTGATCGCGCCGTTGAGGATGTCGTCACGGAAGAACAGGTAGCCGGTGGCCCCGACGTAGGCGAGCGTGAACACGCCGACCGCCGCGGCGCCGATCGCCAACCAGCCGAGATCGATCTGGAAGGCCCGCTCGCGCCCACCATGGGCGATGGTGACGCGATGTCGCTCCTTGCGGCGGCCGAAGGGGCGGGATTGATCGTCCGGGAGGGTCATCGCGAGGTGGCTCGTCCGTCGGTTCGAGACACCGCGATTACAGACCGGTAAGGTTAACAATCCCCTTCGAAGGACCCTTCGAAGAGCCCTTCCGAGAGCCCCGCCGGCGTCAGCCGAGCGCCTTCAGCACCGCCGCGGCGTGACCGGCGACCTTCACCTTCGGCCACACCGCAGCGACCTTGCCTTCGCCGTCGACCAGCACGGTGGTGCGCTCGACCCCCATGTATTTGCGGCCGTACAGCGACTTCTCGACCCAGACGCCCCAGGCCTCGAGCACGGCGCGCTCGACGTCGGAGGCGAGGGTGACGGCGAGATCGTATTTGGTGCGGAACTTGTCGTGGGCGGCGACGTTGTCCGGGGAGATGCCGACGACGCGGACGCCGCGTGCTGCGAACTCGGGCATCAGGGCGGTGAAGTCCTGGGCTTCGCGGGTGCAGCCGGAGGTGTCGTCCTTCGGATAGAAGTAGACGACGACCGGCTTGCCGCGCAGCTCGGTGAGGCGGATGCGGCCGCCGCCGTCGGTCGGCAGATCGAAATCCGGGGCGGTGTCGCCGATCTTCAAGGCCATTTCGCCTTCCTTTCGTCGCGAAGAGATGGTGGACAGACGCCCGAGACGCCGTCGAACCGTCCGGCGAGCGTAATCCGCCCGTGGAGAAGCGGGCAAGCGGTTCGACCACGGGTGAGGAAACGTGTAGGGATCGCGGCGAGCGACGCCCCGAGCATCGGCGATTCGACCCCTTTCCGGTCGACACGAGAAGAACCGACCGGCAGGAACGGCGCATTTGGACGAGACGGAACCCAAGACCGACGAGGCCGAGATCAACGGCCACGTCCCCGGCGACCGCCGGCGGCTCTTCGGCCGCCTCGGCGTGGCCTTGCTGTGGGTTTTCGCCGGGGTGCTGACGCTCGCCGCCGTGGCGGTGCTCGGCCTCGCCGCCCTCGTCGCCCACGGCCCCGTCGAAGTCGCCACCGCCGCCCGTACCGCCGAGACCCTGCTCGGTGAGATGGTCGGCGCCGACGGCCACGCCACCGTCGGCAACGCCCGCCTCGACTGGTCGTTGGAGAAGGGTGTCGTCGTCGAACTCGGCGACATCGCGGTGGAGCGCGCCGGCGTCGTGACCATGCGCGTGCCGCGCGCCGAGATCCATCTGCGCACCCGCCCGCTGATCACCGGCACCGTCCGGCCGCGGTCGCTCGAACTGTTCGAACCCGAGGTCCTGGTCGACACCGCCGGCCTCGCCGCTGCCGGCACCGGTCCAGCCGACGCCGCACCGGCGCCGTCCTCTCCCGACACCTCGATGGTGGCGATGCCGGCCGAGCCCGGTGCGGCGCGACCGGTGACGCTGCCGCCGCGCCCGCTGCGCGCCATTGCGGAGGCCCGCGAGGTCGGCCGCGTCGTCGATCGTCTGGTCGCCCGCGCCCGCGCCGAGGGCATCCAGCACTTCACCCTGCGCAACGGCAAGCTGACCCTGCGTCGGCCCGACATCGGCGGGCTCGAGCGCTTGGTGGTGGTGCCCGAGATCGAGGCCGAGGCGGCGGTCGACGGACCGGGCGGCGAACTCGACGTCGGCTTCTCCGCCCGCGGCGACATCGGCCGCTGGTCGATGCGCCTCACCGCCACCCGTCGGTCGGACGGCGGGCGTCGATTGAGTTTCGTCGCCGACGACGTCACCCATCGCGATCTCTTCGGCGCGCCCGGCCCGGCCTTCGAACTCGGCATGCCGCTCTATCCGCGTCTCACCCTGCGTTGGGCCGAGGGCGACCGCTACGAGGGCGCCGATCTCGACGTCCGCCTCGGTGCCGGGGTCTTCCGCTTCGGTCGTATGCCCGAGGACGTCCTGGTGGTCGACGAGGGCCAGCTCCAGGTCGAGTGGAACGCCGCTTCCGATCACCTCGAGGTGCGCCGGCTGCAACTCGCCGTCGGCGAGTCCGGCATGACGATGCACGGCCGCATCACCCCGCCCGCCGCCGACGACGGCGTCTGGGACCTCCGCCTCGAGGCCGACGGTGGCGGCTTCCGCCCCCGCGACGTGCCCGGCAAGGCGATGATCGTCGACGGCGGCCGCTTGGAGGCGCGGGTCGACCCCAAGGCGCGGATCATCGACATCGGCATCGCCGAGGCGTTGTTCGGTCAGGGCTGGGTGCGCACCGCCGGCCGCATCGACGCCTCCGGCGAGGAGCCGCGCCTGCGCCTCGACCTGTCGTTCTCGGCGCTCGACATCGATCAGGTGAAGCGCGCCTGGCCCTCCTGGGTCGCGGCGGACACCCGCAACTGGTTCATCCACAATGCCGAAGCCGGCCGCGTCCTCGACCTCTCGATCCGGCTCGACATGCCGCGCTTCGACCGGCAGGAGACGTGGCCGGGCAACGCCTTCCAGCTCTCCGGCCGGCTCGAGGGCGCCCGCTTCCGCGCCTTCGGCAATCTGCCGGCGATCGCCGGAGCCGACGGACGCCTGACCATCGCCGAGCGCCGATTCGACATCGTCGTCGACCGCGCCCAGGTGGCGACGCGCTGGGCCAAGCGACCGACGGTCGAGGGCTTCCGCTTCGCCGTCGCCGACATCTTCGTCAAACCGCCGAAGGGCTCGATCGGCTTCAAGATCTCGGGCGAGGTGCCGGCCCTCGCCGAGATCGTCAACGCCGAGCCGCTGGCCATCCTCGAAGAGGCCGGCGTCAAGGTCGACGGTCTCATCGGCACCGGAACGGTCTCGGCCCAGATCGACGTGCTGTTCGAGAAGGAGATCAAGGCCTCCTCGGTCGACTACCGGGTCGATGCGACGCTCGACCGCTTCACCTCGCCCAATCCGATCCAGGGGCGCATCTTCAAGGACGGCAAGTTCCGCGTTCTCGCCGATCCGCGCGGGCTCAAGGTCACCGGACGCGCCGAGATCGACGGCGTCGCCACCGACGTCGACATGTACGAGGCCCGCGGCGGATCGAAGGCGATGGACAAGCGCGACTTCAAGATGGTGCTCGACGACGCGGCCCGCCAGCGCATCGGTCTCGATCTCGGCGACCTCGTCCACGGCGCCATCGGCCTCGCCGTCAGTCAACCGTCTCAGACCGACACCCGCCGCCGCCGCGTCGAGGTCGACCTCACGCCGGCGCGGGTGGTGCTCGGCCCCTTCGGCTGGAGCAAGGGCGCCGGCGTTCCGGCCAAGGCGGCGCTCGATCTCGTCGACGACGACAAGGGCGTGCGGCTGGAAAACCTGACGGTCGAATCGGAGGGGTTGGCGATCGCCGGCTCGGTCCAACTCGACAAGGAACGCCGCCTCGTCTCGGCGGATTTCGGCCGGTTCACGCTGCGCAAGGGGGACGCCGCCAAGCTGAAGGTGACGCGCGGCGCCGATCAGATCCTCAACGTCGGCTTCGAAGCCCAGAGCTTCGACCTGCGCGGCCTGATGCAGGCGAGCCGCAAGCCGGGTGGCGACGAACCAGCCTCCGGATCGTCGAAGTCGGGCGACATGACGCTGAAATTGCGCGCCGCCCGCCTCGTCGGCTTCAACGACGTGTCGCTGGTCGACGTCGGCCTCGACGGGCGCTACCGCGGTGGCGCCTTCGCCACGCTCCAGGTCAGCGCCCGTTCGTCGGGTGGCCGCTCGATCTCCGCCTCGATCAAACCCGACGTGGAGCGCCGCCGCCTCACCGTCTCGGCCGAGGACGCCGGGGCGTTTCTCAGCTTCCTCGATGCCTTCGACCGCATCAAAGGGGGGCGCCTGACCCTGAACGCCCGCCTCGCCGGGCCGGGCGTGTCGCAGGGAACGGCGCGCATCGACGCCTTCCACCTGCTCGAGGAGCCCAAGGCCGGCCGGGCCGCCCCGCAACAGACCGCCGACGGCACCCAACAGGTCAAGGTGCGCCGCGTCGAGATCAATCCGCAGACCGACTTCTCGCGCGCCTCGGTGCAGTTCTCGATGCGTGACGACGTCGTCACCGTCACCGAGGGCGTCGCCAAGGGCAACACCGTCGGCGCCACCGCCTCCGGGCAGATCGATCTCAACAATCAACGCATCAACCTGACCGGCACCTACATCCCGGCCTTCGGCCTCAACAACCTCGCCGGCCGCATTCCGGTCCTCGGGGCCATCGCCGGAGCCGGCTCCAACGAGGGGCTGGTCGGCGTCACCTTCCGCGTCTTCGGCGCCGTCGAAGATCCGATCCTGGAGATCAATCCGCTCTCCGCCATCGCGCCCGGCATCTTCCGCCGCATCTTCGAGTTCCAGAAGGACGAGAGCGCCGCGCCGGCGCCCACCTCCAACGCCCCGACCCGCATCACGCCGTGATCGACGCCGCCGGGGCGGGGCAGGGGGGATGGGCCGCCGCGCCCTTGGGGCAGCCTTCGCCGACCGGCGCCTCGACCGGCGCGAGCCCGATCCAGGCGTCGACCGCCGCCTCGTCGAAGCCGACCCGCCGTTCCTCGCCGACCCGCATCAGGGGGCGCCGGATCAGCAGCGGTTCGGCGAGGAGCGCCGCCAATGCCGCCTCGCGCGACAACGCCTCCGGCACCACCTCGCCCGATTTCACTTTCGGCGCTGCCCGATTGAACCACGCCGCGACCGGCAACGGATCGAGGAAGGCGAGAAGGCTCTCCTCCGTCCACGGCTCGGCGAGGAGATCGCGGGCGACGACGACGTGACCGGAGGCGGCGAGCCGCGCCTTCTGGCGAGCGTTGCCGCCGCAACCCGGCTTCTCCCAGAAGATCACCTCCGCCATGTCCCGCCCCCTCGTGTCGCGCCCACCGCCGAAAACGTCCGTTTCCGAGGATAGCGCCGCCTCGACCCACGCCGATGCCGAAGTCGTCGTCGATCGCGCCGGGATCTGCCCGAATTGCGGGCTCCGACGCGGATACGCCACCGCTCGGACGGGACGCGCGATCGGGACCCCGCCCGAGGCGGTCGGGATCGCGGCGGTGCCGTCGCTCCGCACCGCCCGGCCCCGGTTCCTCGCGAGCGGCGGCCAAGGGCTCCGACGAATTCAATCAAACGATTGACCGACTGCCCTGTCGGCGTATGCTCCCCCCATGAACGACCGCGATCCGTCTTCCGCCTCCGCCGCGTCTCCGGCGCCTCCCACCGGGGCCTCGCCGGTCGCTGCGACCTCCCTCGGCCGCAGTGGCGGCGGCGACGACACCCGTTCGGCGCTGATCCGCGCCGGCATCGACCTCTTCGGCCGCCAGGGGTTCGACGGCACGAAGACGCGCCAGATCGCCGGCGCCGCCGGGGTCAACATCGCAGGTATCGCCTATCACTTCGGCGGCAAGGCCGGGCTCCACCGCGCCTGCGGCGAGACCCTCGCCGATCTCATCCTCGACTACGTCGCGCCGATCGCCGTCGACGAGACCGCGCTCGACCCGGACACCGCGGCCGATCTCTTCGTCGCCGGGGTCGAAGCGATGGGCCGCTTCATGCTCGGGCGGCCGGAGGCCGAATCCGTCGCCCGCTTCATGGTGCGCGAGCAGATGGATCCGTCCGACACCTTCGCCATCCTCTACGAGCGGCTGATCCACCCGCGCCACGCCGCGATGTGCCGCCTCTTCGCCCGCGCCACCGGCGAGGACCCGGGGTCCGAACCCGTCGTCATCGCGGTGTCGGCGATGTTCGGGCAGGTCATGTTCTTCCGCGTCGGCCGCGCCACGGCGCTCGCCCGCCTCGGCTGGGAGGTGATCGACGCCCCCCGGCTCGACTGTATCCTCGCCGTCGTCGCGTCGACCATCCGCGCCACCATCGCCGCCCGCCGCGCCGCGGCGTCCGCCTCCTCGGGGTCACGTCCATGATGGAATGGGTCTGCTCGCTCGCCCTTCTCGGCTCGCTCTTCGGCGGCTGTTCCGCCGCGCCGATCGCGGTCGGTTACGTCGAGGGCGAATACGTCTCGCTCGCTCCTCTCGACGTCGCCCGCATCGCCACCGTCGGGGTGAGGCTCGGCGACCGGGTGACGCCGGGCACCGCGATCGCCGTGATGGAGACGAGCGACGCCGACCTCGCCGTCGCCGATGCCGCCGCCCGCCTCGCCCAGGCCGAGAGCGAACTCGCCGATCTGAAGCGCGGTCGTCGGCCCGAGGAGATCGAGGTCATCGCCGCGACGCTCGCCTCGGCCAGGGCGCAGGCGGTGGACGCCGAACGTACCCTCGTGCGCCGCGCCGACCTCTCCAAGCGCGGCTTCGCCGCCCAGGCCGAGCTCGATCAGGCGACCACCGCCCGCGACGTCGCCGAGGCCCGCATCCGCGAGCTCGAGGCCAATCTCGCGGTGGCGCGGCTACCGGCCCGCGACGATGCCATCCGGGCGAGCGAGAACCGCGTCGTCCAGGCCCGCGCCGCCCTCGACACCGCCCGCTGGCGGCTCTCGGAGCGGACCATCGTGGCGCGCACCCCCGGCCGCATCACCGATCTCGTCCGCCGCCCCGGCGAGGTCGCCGGCCCCCAGGCGCCGGTCGCGACCCTGCTGCCCGACGGCGCCGTGAAGTTGAAACTGTGGGTGCCGGAGAAGGTGTTCTCGCGCCTCTCGCTCGGCGCCCCGCTCGCAGTTCACTGCGACGGCTGCGAGGCCGGCCTCGGCGCCCGCATCACCCATCTCGCCGCCGAGCCCGAATTCACCCCGCCGGTGATCTATTCACTGGAGACCCGTCAGAAGCTCGTCCATCTGGTCGAAGCCCGGCCCGAAGGTGCCGCGACGCGGCTCCAGCCGGGACAGATCGTCGACGTCGCCATCGCGGGAGGCGTGCCGTGAGCGTCGTCGCGGTCGAAGGCCTGACCAAGAGCTTCGCCGGCCGCACGGTGGTCGACCACGTCTCGATGACGGTCGAAAAGGGCGAGATCGTCGGCTTCCTCGGTCCCAACGGCTCGGGCAAGACGACCACGATCCGCATGATCTGCGGCCTGCTCACCCCCGATTCCGGCACCGGCTCGGTGCTCGGCTACGACGTCCTCACCCAGAGCCGCGAGATCAAGCGCGAGGTCGGCTACATGACCCAGCGCTTCTCCTTCTACGAGGACCTGACGATCGAGGAGAATCTCCAGTTCGTCGCCCGCCTCTACGAATTGAAGCCGGTCGCGGCCCACGTCGACCGCACGCTCGAGCAACTCGGCCTGACCTCGCGGCGCAAGCAGCTCTCCGGCACCCTGTCCGGCGGCTGGAAGCAGCGACTGGCGCTCGCCGCCTGCATCATGCATCAGCCCAAGCTGCTGTTGCTCGACGAGCCGACCGCCGGCGTCGACCCCAAGGCGCGGCGCGAGTTCTGGGACGAGATCCATCTCCTCGCGGCGAACGGCCTGACCGTGCTGGTCTCGACCCACTACATGGACGAGGCCGAGCGCTGCCACCGCATCCACTACATCTCCTACGGCAAGCTGCTCGCCAGCGGCACCGTCGACGAGGTGGTGGCGGGCGCCGGGCTCACCACCTGGGTCACCCGCGACGGCAACGCCGCCTTCGTCGCGCGGCTGGCGAGGCTGCCGGGCGTCGATCAGGTCGCCCCCTTCGGCAACACGCTGCACGTCGTCGGCCAGGACGCCGACCGGCTCGCCGCCTCGCTCGCCGCCTTCACCGCCGAGACCGGCGTCGCCTTCGAGCCGGGCACGACCAGCCTCGAGGACGTCTTCATCCAGTTCATGGCCCGCGCCGAGGACAACGCCGGATCCGACGCCGAGCGCGCGCAGAAGCGGGGGGAGGGGCGATGAGTTTCGATTTCGCCTTCTCGCTCGCGCGCCTCGGCGCCATCCTCGCCAAGGAGTTCGTACAGATGCGGCGCGACCGCATCACCTTCGCGATGATGCTCGGCGTGCCGATCATGCAACTGGTGCTGTTCGGCTTCGCCATCAACAACGACCCCAAGGGCCTGCCCTCGGCGCTGCTCGCCCTCGGCAACGATCGCTACACGCGGGCGATCGTCACGGCGCTCGAGACCACCGGCTACTACCGCTTCGTCGCCCGGCCGGCGAGCGAGGCGGAGGCCGATGACATGATCGCCTCGGGCCGCGTCGCCTTCGTCGTCACCATCCCGTCGGATCTGGCGGCGCGGGTCGATCGCGGCGATCGCCCGGTGATCCTGATCGATGCCGACGCCACCGATCCGGCGGTCGCCTCGGGCGCCATCGGCACGCTCGGCACGGTGGCCCGCAACGCCCTGGCGCGGGAGAGGGGCGAGGAGGCGTCGATCTCCTCGGAGGAGGAGCGGCGGCTCTCCGTCGTCGTCCACCGCCGCTACAATCCGGAGGGCATTTCGCAATACAACGTCGTCCCCGGCCTGCTCGGCGTCATCCTGCAGATGACCATGGTGATGATGACCTCGATGGCCCTGACCCGGGAGACCGAGCGCGGCACCATGGAGAACCTGCTCGCCATGCCGGCGACGCCGATGGAGATCATGCTCGGCAAGATCCTGCCCTATCTCGGCGTCGGCGGCGTCCAAGTGGTGGTGGTGCTGGTGATGGCGAAGTTCGCCTTCGGCGTGCCCTTCGTCGGATCGCTGACGCTGCTCCTCGTCTCCGTCCTCACCTTCGTCACCGCGTTGGTGCTGCTCGGCTATTTCATCTCGACCTTCGCCCGCACCCAGATGCAGGCGATGCAGCTCACCTTCTTCTTCTTCCTGCCGTCGATCATGCTCTCCGGCTTCATGTTCCCGTTCTCGGGCATGCCGGGCTGGGCGCGGTCGATCGGCGAGATCTTCCCGCTCACCCATTTCCTCCGCGTGGTCCGGGCGGTGATGCTGAAGGGCGCCGACATGACGGCGATCGCAGGAGAATACGGCGTGCTCTGCCTGTTCATCCTGCTCTTCGCCGGCATCGCGCTCGCCCGCTTCCGCCGGACGCTGGATTGAGACGGGGTTCACTCCCGCGTCGGCCGCTCGGGCACGCCCGGGGCCTTGGGCAGGAAGGTCTCGCCGCGCGTGCTGAGGAAGTCGGCGAGCAGGCGGACGGCCGGCATCGGACGCTTTCGCGCCAGCCGGCAGACGTACCAGCGCCGCCACAGCGGCAGGCCCTCGACGTCGAGCAGCGCCAGGCGCCGGTCCTCGATCTCGGCGGCGACGGTGTGGGCCGAGATGAAGGTGAGGCCGAGCCCGGCGATCACCGCCTGCTTGATCGTCTCGTTGGAGCCGATCTCCATGCCGATCTTGGGATGGATCGCCGACTTCTCCAGAAACCGCTCCATCAGGATGCGGGTGCCCGAGCCCGGCTCGCGCACCAGAAACACCCGACCGGCGAGGCGCTCCGGCGCGATGTGCGTCTCGCTCGCCAGCGGATCGTCGACCGCCGCGACGACGACGTGCGGATGATGGCCGATGAGATTCGCCTCGAGTGGTGCATCCTCGGGCGGGCGCCCCATGACGGCGAGGTCGAAGTCGCCGGCGAGGAAGCGGTCGAGGATCTCCTTGCGATTGCCGACCACGAGGTTGAGCTCGACCTTCGGGTGGAGCCGGGTGAAGGCGGCGAGCATGCGCGGGGCGAAATACTTCGCCGTCGACACCACCCCGACCGTCACACGGCCGCCGTCGATGCGACGCATCGCCTCGAGGCTCTCACGGGTGTCGAAGAGGACCGCGTCGATCCGTCGCGCCGCATCGACCAGCTCCTGCCCGGCGGCGGTCGGGATCAGCCGGTGGCCGTCACGCTCGAAGATCGGCAGACCGATCTCCTCCTCCAAAGCCTTGATCTGCATGGTGACGGCCGGCGGCGTGACGTGCGTGGCCTCCGCCGCGGCGGCGAAGGAGCCTCTCTCGTGGGCGGCGCGGATCAGCCGCAATTGCTTCAGCGTGACGTTCTTCATGGGAATTCAGAATATCTGAATACGAGAGAAAGAAAATACAAATTTCTTTAATCAGCGAACATGGGCAGTCTCCGGGCAACGAACCAACGCCAGCCAGGGAGCGCCCGATGACCATCCAGGAAAAGCCCGCCCCGATCGACGCCAAGAAGCGGTATTCCGCCGGCGTCCTCAAGTATGCCCAGATGGGCTACTGGGACGGAGACTACCAGCCCAAGGACACCGACATCCTGGCGCTGTTCCGCATCACGCCGCAGGAAGGTGTCGACCCGATCGAGGCGGCCGCGGCCGTCGCCGGCGAGAGCTCGACCGCCACCTGGACCGTGGTGTGGACCGACCTCCTCACCGCCTGCGACAGCTACCGCGCCAAGGCCTACAAGGTCGAGCCGGTGCCGAACCAGCCGGGCCAGTACTTCTGCTGGGTCGCCTACGACATCATCCTCTTCGAGGAAGGGTCGATCGTGAACCTGGCGGCGTCGATCATCGGCAACGTCTTCTCGTTCAAGCCGCTGAAGGCCGCCCGTCTCGAGGACATGCGCTTCCCGCCGGCCTACGTGAAGACCTTCAAGGGTCCGCCGACCGGCATCGTCGTCGAGCGCGAGCGTCTCGAGAAGTTCGGCCGTCCGCTGCTCGGCGCGACGATCAAGCCGAAGCTCGGCCTCTCCGGCAAGAACTACGGCCGCGTCGTCTACGAGGGTCTGACCGGTGGTCTCGACTTCACCAAGGACGACGAGAACATCAACTCGCAGCCGTTCATGCACTGGCGTGACCGCTTCCTCTACTGCATGGAAGGCGTGATGAAGGCGTCGGCCGACACCGGTGAGGTGAAGGGCCACTACCTCAACATCACCGCCGGCACGATGGAGGAGATGTACCGCCGCGCCAACTTCGCCAAGGAGCTCGGCTCGTGCATCGTCATGGTCGACCTCGTCATCGGCTGGACCGCGATCCAGTCCATGGCCGAGTGGTGCCGGGCGAACGACATGATCCTGCACATGCACCGCGCCGGTCACGGCACCTACACCCGCCAGAAGAACCACGGCATCTCGTTCCGCGTCATCGCCAAGTGGCTGCGTCTGGCCGGCGTCGATCACCTCCACACCGGCACCGCCGTCGGCAAGCTCGAGGGCGATCCGATGACCGTCCAGGGCTTCTACAACGTCTGCCGCGAGACCAAGAACGCGGTCGACCTGCCGCGCGGCCTGTTCTTCGAGCAGGACTGGTGCGACATCCGCAAGGTCATGCCGGTCGCCTCGGGCGGCATCCATGCCGGCCAGATGCACCAGCTGCTGCATCTCTTCGGCGACGACGTGGTCATGCAGTTCGGCGGCGGCACCATCGGTCACCCGATGGGCATCCAGGCCGGCGCCATCGCCAACCGCGTCGCCATGGAGACCATGGTTCTCGCCCGCAACGAGGGCCGCGACATCATGGCCGAAGGGCCGGAAATCCTGCGCAACGCGGCCAAGTGGTGCAAGCCGCTCGAAGCGGCGCTGGCGACCTGGGGCGCGGTGACCTTCGACTACGCCTCGACCGACACGTCGGACTTCGTGCCGACCGCCTCGCCGAGCTGATCGAACGCCCGCGTCCGGAGCCGACCGACCCCGCCTCCCGGCTCCCGTCGGTCGGCTCCGCCCCCCTCTCTTCATTCCCTCACGGGGAGACATCCCATGCGACTGACCCAAGGCGCCTTCTCCTTCCTGCCGGACCTCACCGACACCCAGATCTCGGCGCAGATCGAACATGCGCTGGCGCAAGGCTGGGCGGTGTCGATCGAGGCGACCGACGATCCGCACCCGCGCAACTGCTACTGGGACATGTGGGGCATGCCGATGTTCGGCCTCAAGGACGCCGCCGGCGTCATGGCCGAGCTGAAGGCGGCCCGCGCCGCCCGGCCGCAGAGCTACATCCGCATCAACGCCTTCGACAGCACCCGCGGCTGGGAGACCATCCGGCTCTCCTTCATCGTCAACCGCCCGGCGGTCGAGCCCGGCTTCCACCTCGACCGCATCGAGGAAGCCGGCCGCGTCCAGCGCTACGCCATCCGCCGCAAGTCGGCGTGAGGCGAGGGGAGCCGCCTCCGACCCGGCGGTGCCGATGCGTCGAGCGCCGACGCGCACTCCCCCCTTCTCCCCTTGCGGGAGAAGGGTTCCGGCCGCCGGCCGAGACCGAACCCGACGACGCGACCAGAGGTCCGATCGATGACCACGCTCGACACCACGATGCCCGGTCCCGAGACCGCCGCGACCGACGCCCCCCCGGCGCGGCTCGATCTCGCCGCGCTCTATCGGGAGAGCGAGATCGGACCTCTGCTCGCCGAACTCGATCGCGACCTGATCGGTCTTCAGCCGGTGAAGCAACGCATCCGCGAGATCGCAGCCTATCTGCTGGTGACCAAGGCTCGGCGCGAGTTGGGGCTCGAAGCCTCGACCCCGACACTGCACATGGCCTTCACCGGCAACCCCGGCACCGGCAAGACCACCGTCGCCCTGCGGATGGCCGGCATCCTCCATCGTCTCGGCTACGTCCGGAAGGGCCACCTCGTCTCGGTCACCCGCGACGATCTGGTCGGCCAGTACATCGGCCACACCGCGCCCAAGACCAAGGAGGTCCTGAAGCGGGCGATGGGCGGCGTGCTGTTCATCGACGAGGCCTATTACCTCTACCGGCCGGAGAACGAGAAGGACTACGGCCAGGAGGCGATCGAGATCCTGCTGCAGGTCATGGAGAACCAGCGCGACGACCTCGTCGTCATCCTCGCCGGCTATGCAGACCGCATGCAGACGTTCTTCTCGGCGAACCCCGGATTCCGCTCGCGCATCGCCCATCACGTCGACTTCCCCGACTACGGCGACGACGAGTTGCTCCGCATCGCCGACGTGATCGCGGCGAAGGAGGGCTACCGCTTCGACGAAGGGGCGAAGGCGGCGCTCGCCGACTACGTCACGGCGCGGCGCGGCCAGCCCGACTTCGCCAATGCCCGGTCGATCCGCAACGCCTTCGACCGGGCCCGCCTCAGGCAGGCGATCCGCCTGTTCGAGGCCGGCGGCCTCGTCGACGCCGAGCAACTGTCGACGATCACGGCGGATGAGATCCGCGCCAGCCGAGTCCTCGGCCGGACCGGCGGCAAATGAGAACGACGATCGACGACGATCCCGAATGCGGTTGGAAACCCGACGAGGCCCCCATCATGGTCGAAGACACACGCCCCCTCGATCTCTCCGACCGGCTCGACGCCTGGGCCGGTGAGGACGCCACCCGCAGCGCCGTCGCGACGACCGTGACCGTGCTGGCGCGGGCCTGCGCCGACATCGCCCGGCTGGTCGCGGCCGGTCCGCTCGCCGGCTCGCTCGGCGCCTCCCGCGGCCAGGACAACGGCGGCGGCGACGTCCAGAAGGAACTCGACGTCATCTGCGACACGATGATCACCGAAGCCCTGCGCGGCGCCCCGGTGGCCGCGCTCGCCTCGGAGGAGGCCGACCACCCGGTGGCGCTCGATCCCGAAGGCACGCTCATCGTTGCGGTCGATCCGCTCGACGGCTCCTCCAACATCGACACCAACGTCTCGGTCGGCACGATCTTCTCGATCCGCCCGCGCCGCGCCGACACCGATCCGGCGTCGGACGAAGCCTTCCTGCGGCCGGGCAGCGAACAGCTCGCCGCCGGCTACGTCGTCTACGGCCCGCACGTGGCGCTGGTCCTCACCCTCGGCGAGGGCACCGAACTCTTCGTGCTCGATCCCGAGCGTCGCAAGTTCGTCCGCACCGGAGCGACGCTCGAAGTCCCGGCGGAGGCGCGCGAATTCGCCATCAACATGTCGAACTACCGCCACTGGGACGAGCGGCTGCGCACCTATGTCGACGATCTCGTCGCCGGCAAGGATGGTCCGCGGGCGGTCGACTACAACATGCGCTGGATCGCCTCGATGGTGGCGGAAGCCCACCGCATCTTCGTGCGCGGCGGCGTCTATCTCTACCCCGGCGACGCGCGCAAGGGCTACGCCTCGGGCCGTCTGCGGCTCGTCTACGAGGCGGCGCCGATCGGCTTCCTGATGGAACAGGCCGGCGGACGCGCCTCGGACGGCAAGACCTCGGTGCTCGACATCGTACCCGAGCGGCTGCACCAGCGGGTGCCGCTGATCTTCGGCTCGAAGGTCAAGGTCGAACGGGTCGAACGCTATCTGTCGAGCGATCTCGGTTGGACCGACAAATCGCCGTTGTTCTCCCGTCGAGGTCTGCTCACCGCCTGATCTCCCGGACATCCCAGACGCAAGACCCGCGCATCGAACGCGGGCGGAGGAAAGCCTCATGTCGGTCAAGCATCCGATCATCTCCGTCACCGGGTCGTCCGGAGCGGGCACCACCTCGGTCAAGCGCACCTTCGACCAGATCTTCCGTCGCGAGGGCGTGACCACCGCCTCGATCGAAGGCGACGCCTTCCATCGCTGGGACCGCGCCGAGATGCGCAAGATCATGGCGGAGAAGGGGACCGCCGGCGACCAGCACTTCTCCCATTTCGGCGAAGAGGCGAATCTCTTCGCCGAACTCGAAGAGACGTTCCGGTCCTATGGCGCCACCGGCAACGGTCGCACCCGCACCTACGTTCACGACGCCGAAGAGGCGGAGAAGTACGGCTCGCCTCCCGGCACATTCACCGCGTGGCGCGACCTCGAGCCCGACTCGGACCTGTTGTTCTACGAGGGCCTGCACGGCGCCGTCGTCACCGAGAAGGTGAACATCGCCCGCCATGCCGATCTCAAGATCGGCGTCGTTCCGGTCATCAATCTGGAGTGGATCCAGAAGTTGCATCGCGACAAGGCGACCCGCGGCTATTCCACCGAGGCGGTGACCGACACGATCCTGCGCCGCATGCCGGACTACGTGCATTACATCGTGCCGCAGTTCACCCAGACCGACATCAACTTCCAGCGCGTGCCGACGGTCGACACCTCGAACCCGTTCATCGCCCGGTCGATCCCGACCCCGGACGAGAGCATCGTGGTGATCCGCTTCAAGAACCCGCGCGGCATCGACTTCCCCTACCTGCTGTCGATGATCCACGACAGCTTCATGAGCCGGGCGAACTCGATCGTCGTGCCGGGCGGCAAGCTCGACATCGCCATGCAGCTGATCCTCACCCCGCTCATCATGCAGATGGTGGATCGCCGCAAGCGGGCGATGTGAAGGACGTGGGGCGAAGGCCGGTCGCTGGGGACGGCGTTCCGGGAGGGGGCGTGGCCCGCCGCGACCTCCCCCTTCTCCCCTTGCGAGAGAAGGGTTCCGGCCTCCGGTCGGCATGAAAATTCCCGAGGCGTCCGCGCCTCCAACGAAACGACGCCACGAAATTCGCCAGAGGACGACGTCCATGACCATCGCGACCCCCGTCGACACCGCCACGCCCGGCTCGCTCGCCTGGCCCGTCACCGCCGCCGTCCGCGCGCTGGCCATGGACGCCGTGGAACAGGCCAAGTCCGGCCATCCCGGCGCGCCGATGGGCATGGCCGAGATCGCCGCCACGCTGTGGCGCGGCCACCTCCGCCACGACCCGGCCGATCCGAAGTGGCCGAACCGCGACCGCTTCGTGCTGTCGAACGGCCACGGCTCGATGCTGATCTACGCCCTGTTGCATCTGACCGGCTACGACCTCTCGATCGACGACCTGAAGGCGTTTCGCCAGCTCCACTCCAAGACCCCCGGCCATCCCGAATACGGCTGGACCCCCGGCGTCGAGACCACCACCGGCCCGCTCGGTCAGGGGCTCGCCAATGCCGTCGGCATGGCGCTCGCCGAGAAGACCCTCGCCGCCCAGTTCAATCGGCCGGGGCACACCATCGTCGACCATCGCACCTTCGTCTTCATGGGCGACGGCTGCCTGATGGAGGGCGTCTCCCATGAGGTCGCCTCGCTGGCCGGCTCGCTGAAGCTCGGCAAGCTCGTCTGCTTCTGGGACGACAACGGCATCTCGATCGACGGCAAGTGCCACGAGTGGTTCGCCGACGACACCCCGGCCCGCTTCGAGGCCTACGGCTGGCAGGTGATCCGCGGCGTCGACGGCCACGATCCGGCGGCGATCGACGCGGCGACCGTGGCGGCGCTGGCGGAGACCGAGAAGCCGTCGCTGATCTGCTGCCGAACCGTCATCGGCCGCGGCTCGCCGGGTAAGCAGGGCACAGAAGGCTGCCACGGTGCGCCGCTCGGTGCCGGCGAGATCGACAAGGTGCGCGCCGCCATGGGCTGGGCGCATGCGCCCTTCGAGATCCCCGACGACGTCTACGCCGCCTGGGATGCCCGCGCCGCCGGGGCTGCCGCTTCCGCCGACTGGCGCGCCGGCTTCGCCGCCCATGCGGCCGCCCATCCGGAGCTCGCCGCCGAATTCGCCCGCCGCATGGCCGGCGCACCGGCCCGCGACTTCGCCGCCGCCACCTCGGTGGCGCTGACCGCGGCCGAGGCCGCGGGCACCGTCGCCACCCGCAAGGCGAGCCAGATCGCCCTCGGCGTCTTCGCCGAACACTGCCCCGAAATGTTCGGCGGCTCGGCCGACCTCGCGCATTCCAACCTCACCACCCACCCCAAGGGGGTGCCCGTCAGCCGCGATCCGGCGGGCAATCAGGTGTTCTTCGGGGTGCGCGAGTTCGGCATGTCGGCGATCGCCAACGGCATCGCGCTGCACGGCGGCTTCATCCCCTACGTCGCGACCTTCCTGGTGTTCTCCGACTACGCCCGCAACGCCATCCGCATGTCGGCGCTGATGGGCCTCCGGGTGGTCTACGTCTTCACCCACGACAGCATCGCGCTGGGCGAGGACGGACCGACGCATCAGCCGATCGAACACGTCGAGAGCCTGCGCCTCATCCCCAACCTCGACGTCTGGCGGCCGGCCGACGCGGTGGAGACCGCGGCCGCCTGGGCCGCCGCGCTCGCCCGCACCGACGGACCGACGGCGCTGATCCTGTCGCGCCAGGGCCTGCCGCCGCAGGTGCGGGCCGGGGTGCCGGACGGTCGCGGCAGCGACGTCCTGCGCGATCCCGCCGGCGCCGTGGCGACGCTCGTCGCCACCGGGTCGGAAGTGGCGCTGGCCGTCGCGGCGGCCGAGGCGCTGGAAGGCGAGGGCCTCCACGTCCGCGTCGTGTCGCTGCCCTGCGTCGAGGCGTTCGAACGCCAGGACCGCGCTGCGCAGGATCGCGCCGTGCCGCCGAGCCTGCCGGTCGTCGCGGTCGAGGCCGGCTCGACCCGGGGTTGGAAGGGCTTCGTCGGTCGCTCCGGCGCCGTCGTCGGCATCGATCGCTTCGGCGAGAGCGGCCCGGACAAGGCGCTGCTGAAGCACTTCGGCTTCACCGTCGACAAGGTGGTGGAGACGGTGAAGGGGGTGCTCGCCCGCGGGTGAGGCCAAACCGGAGCTTCGCCCATCGCTGGCCTGTCGGTTTTGGAAGGCGGTTACTCCCAGCGTTCCCTCCCCCCTGGAGGGGGAGGGACAGGGAGAGGGGGCGCGGCGGTTCGACCGGCTCCACTCCCAGCGGAGAGTCTCAGCCCCCCCCTCTCTGTCTCTCCCCCTCCAGGGGGAGAGGACCGGATGAGAACGCCTTCGTCGCAACAGAGACCGAGCATGGACGAACGTCCGATGGACCGAATTCGCCGGCCGTCTTCGCATTCGAAACTCGGCGTCGCGTCACGGACGCCGCTGAACGTCCAACGTCTTCCGAGGAGAGAAGTCCCCGATGCCGCTCGTTTCCATGCGCCAATTGCTCGACCACGCGAGCGAGAACGGCTACGGCCTGCCGGCCTTCAACGTGAACAACATGGAACAGATCCGCGCCATCATGGAGGCGGCCCGCAAGACCGATTCGCCGGTGATCCTCCAAGGCTCGGCGGGCGCGCGGAAATATGCCGGTGAGCCCTTCCTGCGTCATCTCGTCCAGGCCGCGGTCGAGGCCTATCCGTCGATCCCGATCTGCATGCATCAGGATCACGGGGCTTCCCCTTCGGTCTGCCAGGCGGCGATCCGCTCGGGTTTCACCTCGGTGATGATGGACGGCTCGCTGAAGGCCGACGGCAAGACCGTGGCGTCCTACGAGTACAACGTCGAGACCACTCGCACCGTCGTCGCCTTCGCCCATTCGATCGGCGTCTCCGTCGAGGGCGAGCTCGGCGTGCTCGGCTCGCTCGAGACCATGAAGGGCGACAAGGAGGACGGTCACGGCGCCGAGGGCACCATGACCCGCGAGCAGCTCCTCACCGACCCGGATCAGGCCGCCGACTTCGTCAAGAAGACGCAGGTCGACGCGCTGGCGATCGCCATCGGCACCTCGCACGGCGCCTACAAGTTCACCAAGAAGCCGACGGGCGAGATCCTCGCCATTTCGCGCATCAAGGAGATCAACGCCCGCATCCCCAACACCCATCTGGTGATGCACGGCTCGTCGTCGGTTCCGCAGGAGCTCCTCGCCGAGATCCGCGAGTTCGGCGGCGACATGAAGGAGACCTACGGCGTCCCGGTCGAGGAGATCGTCGAGGGCATCAAGTACGGCGTCCGCAAGGTCAACATCGACACCGACCTGCGTCTGGCGATGACCGCGGCGATGCGGCGGGTGATGGCGACCAAGCGCTCCGAGTTCGACCCGCGCAAGTTCCTCGCCGCCGCCCAAGACGCCGCCGAGGCGGTCTGCCGCGCCCGCTTCGAAGCCTTCGGCGCCGCCGGCAACGCCTCGAAGATCCGCCCGCTCGATCTCGACACCGTCGCCGCCCGCTACGCCTCGGGCGAACTGACCCAGGTCGTCGTCTGAACACTCGGCCTCGGGTTTCGGCCCGAGGAGGGGGAGGGGACGAGGTCATACGGCCCATGGCCTCGTCCCGCTCTCGCGACCCCAACATCCCCTCAGGGAAGGAAACGTCATGCTCCCCACCGTCATCGCCCCGTCCATCCTCTCGGCCGACTTCGCCCGCCTCGGCGAAGAGGTGCGGGCCGTCGAGGCGGCGGGCGCCGACTGGATCCACTTCGACGTGATGGACAATCACTTCGTGCCCAATCTCACCTTCGGCCCGATGGTGCTGAAGGCGCTCAAGCCGTGGACGAAGCTGAAGATCGACGCCCATCTGATGGTCGAACCGGTCGATGCGCTGATCGAGAGCTTCGCCGAGGCCGGCGCCGATCTGATCTCGATCCACGTCGAGGCGACGCGCCATCTCGATCGCTCGTTGCGGCTGATCCGGGCCAAGGGCGCCGAGGTCGGCGTGGTGCTGAACCCGGCGACCCCGGTCTCTGCCCTCGACTGCGTCCTCGCCGAGGTCGATCTGGTGTTGCTGATGTCGGTCAATCCCGGCTTCGGCGGTCAGGCGTTCCTGCCGCACGTGCTCGACAAGGTCGCCGAGGTGCGTCGCCGCATCGATGCCACCGGCCGGCCGATCCGCCTCCAGGTCGACGGCGGGGTCGCCCCCGACACCATCGGCGCCATCGCCGCGGCCGGTGCCGACACCTATGTCGCCGGCTCGGCGATCTTCAAGCACAAGGACTACGCGGCGGCCATCGCTGCTCTGAAAGCGGGAGCGGCCGGCGGCGCCTGATGGGCGATCGGGTCCGACCGGCTTTCCCCCCGCAGGGCACCCCTCTCGGCAACGGGAGGGGTGCCGTTCGGCGTCGGTGCCCGACGGTCCGGACGTCGCTCGCCGGCATAGGGCCCCCGCGCCCTTGCCCGCTGCCCGCATCCCACTTCGACCCGCACGCTCCGGAGCCGAAGCGCCCCTTCGGAAAACGATCGGGCCGCGGTCCCGAAGGAGACCGCGGCCCGAGAGAGGTCGTGAGGCGACGCAGCGATCAGTAGCGATAGCGCACGCCGATCGAGGCCTCGTACTGATACATCTTGATCCGCAGGCTCTGGTCCGGCGCCATCGGATTGAAGCCGGACACCGAACTCGACGGCACGAAGGCGCCGGCGACGTCGATCGTCAGGTTCTTCGACCAGTTGTAGCTGAGACCGCCGGAGAAGTGATCGGTCACCACGCCCGGGGCGAGGATGTTCAGCATCACGTCGGCCGACTTGATCGGGTTGGTGTTGTGCGAATAGCCGACCCGCAGGGTCAGATCCGGATTGACTTTCCACGCGGCGCCGATCGAGAAGACGTCGACGTCGTGCCAGCCGAAGCCCGAACCGTTGGAGCCGCCGAAGCAATACTGCGGTGCGGTCACGGGGTTGCACATTCCGAAGTTGGTCGACGGGTTGGAGATCGCCTTAACCGAGCCGTAGAAGATATGGCGATAGTCGGCCATCAGGGTGACCGCGGGGGTCACGTCCCAAGCGAGACCGGCGGTGATCGAGGCCGGCACGTCGAAGCTGCCGCCTTCGGCGAACAGACCGGAGTACTTGTCGAACTCGGTCGACCAGATCGGCGTCTGGCCGGAGAGGCCGAAGCGCAGCGACTTGGTCAGATCCCACTGGATGCCGGCGCGTAAACCGGCGCCGTAGGAGTAGTCGTCGCCGTTGTCGCTGAATTTGTCTCGATGCAGCGACATCTGGCTCATCGCGCCGATGCCCATCGCCCGGAACTTCTGCATGGCGACGACCGGCGCGATACCGACCGAGAAGTCGCCCATCTTGCGGGCGTAACCGACGGAGAGGAACATCTGCTCCAAGTTGACGCCGGCATTGCCGCCGTAGAACACGCTGGAATGATAGTTCGTGCTCATGCCGCCGTTGCCGAACAGCGCCACGCCCCAGGCCGACTGCGCATCGATCGGCGCGCTGTAGGCCATGTTGGGCATGAGGAACAGGGTCGAGTTGCTGTCGACCTTACCGGGGATGAGGCCGAATCCGTTGGGCGGCATCATTGCCGTCGGACCGGCCTCGTAGCTGCGATGCGGCGAGAACAGCGTGAAGGACGCCTGGAACTGCCGACCGACCGAGACGAGGCCCGCCGGGTTCACCGACAGGGTCATGGCGTCTTCCGGATTGGCCACACCGGCGCCCGACAGCGCCTTCTGGTTGGTGCCGTAACCGGTCTGGAAATAGCCTTCCGTGGCCTGCGCCGCGGACGCGAGGGTCAGAGCCGCGAGGAGGCTCAGGGCGGATACGCCGCCACGCAGATGCTTCGACGTCATGTTGTTCCCCCGATACGGTGCTCCCGGAGCACCGGTGGCGGCGCGCGCGGCCCCGCGCTGCCTGAATTCTCGAAGCGCGACGACCCCCCCGGATCGAAGCGATTTCGAATGCGGAAAAGTTACCCCTGATTCTGATCGAACGGTACTCGGTCCGTCCGGAAAACGTGACCTCGGACACTCATGGCGCACCGAGTGCGACATTTCCGTCGCGGTCGACACGTCTTCCGGAGAACTTCGGACCGCTCGAACGGCCTCAGACGGCGCGGCGGATGATGAAGCGATAGACCGAACCGTCCTGCGACTGCTCGACCATCTCGTTGCCGGTGGTGCGGCAGAAGGCGGCGAAGTCGGCGACGGAACCCGGATCGGTGGCGAGCACTTCGAGCGTGGCGCCGGTTGCCATCGAGTTCAGCAGCTTCTTGGTCTTGATGATCGGCAGCGGGCAGTTGAGACCCTTGGCGTCGAGAACCTGATCGGCCATGTCTTTTTCCTTCTCGAGTTCGTTGAACGGCGAACGCCGCGGATCGCATCCGCGGCGCCTCCGGATATCAGATGTAGAGGTTGATGTCGGACTTCAGCGCGTTTTCCATGTAGGTCGCCGCGCCGCCGAGCTTGATGCCGGGGATCATGTCCTCGAGCTTGTACTCGAAGAGGTCCATGGTCATCTGGCAGGCGATCATGTTGATGTCGCACTCGACCGACATGTCGCGCAGGTCCTCGATCGAAGCCACGCCCTTCTTGGCGATCATGTTCTTCATCATCTTCGACGCCATGGCGTCGACGCCGGGCAGCATGCCGATGATGTTGGGCATCGCCATGTGCATGCCCATCATCGGCATCTTCATCGCGGCGTTGCCGAGCGGCGACACCTGCAGGTCGAGCTTCTTCAACAGCAGCGGCAACCCGTAGAACGTGAAGAACATCGTCACGTCGACACCCATCGCCGCGGCGGTCGTGCCGAGGATGAAGGGCGGGTAGGCCCAATCGAGGGTACCCTTGGTGACGATGATGGTCATCGACTTCGGGGCGTTCGCCGCTCCGTCTCCTTGCGGGCTCATCTTTCGTCCTCGCTCCCTGTTCCAGGGCATCGCATACCGATGCCGTCACTCGAAATATTCGCATATTAGAGTTGGGCGATGGAAGAGTGCTAAGCCGCTCTTCCGACCGGCGCAAGCGGGATCTTGCGGATCCGTACGAATGCTGCATCGCAGTAAGGTGGCATGTAAATGACGACGGTGGAAACTCGCTTGACTCTGGTGTTCGATCTCGCCGCGACGGTGTTCGTCGGCTCCGAGATCTATCGTCGTGCCGCTTATGGAGGGAATCACCCGCTCGCCATCCCGCGCGTGGAGACGGTGAGGGACCTCGCGGACGATCTCGGCTGGCTCGCGGGGCGTTGGCGGCCATCCCCCACCGCGTCGCGCGACCTTTTGACGCGTCACCACACGGAATCCTATGTCGCTGCACTCGCGAAGGCGAATTCGGAAGGGCTCGTGACGGCCGCCATGCGCGAAGAGCATGGCATCGGCACCATGGAGAACCCGCTGTTCCGCGGAGTCTTCGAGCGCGCCGCCACCGCCGTCGGCGGTTCTCACGAGGCGGCGCGGCTGGCGATGGACGGGCGGATCGCCTTTCACCCGGCCGGCGGCACCCACCACGGCCGCCCCGATCGGGCCAGCGGCTTCTGCTATTTCAATGATCCGGTGTTCGCCGTCCTCGGCTTCCTCGATCACGGGCTCGACCGCGTGCTCTACGTCGATCTCGATGCCCATCACGGCGACGGGGTGGAGGACGCCTTCGCCGCCGATCCGCGGGTGATGACGGTTTCGATCCACGAAGCCGGCCGCTGGCCCGGGACCGGCCGTCTCAACGACCGCCGCGACGGGCGGGCCCGCAACATGCCGGTGCCGCGGGGGATCGTCGATTCGGAGTTCCGCCTGCTGATCGACGAGGCCGTGGTGCCGATCGCCCGTCGCTTCGCACCGCAGGCCGTCGTCGTCACCTGTGGCGCCGATCCGTTGAAGGGCGATCCGCTCTCCTCGATGAACCTGTCGAACCTCGTGCTGTGGGAGGCGGTGGAGAAGGTGGTGGTCACCGCTCCGCGCGCCGTCGTCCTCGGCGGTGGCGGTTACAATCCGTGGACGCTCGCGCGACTGTGGACCGGACTGTGGGGCCGGCTCGCCGGGTTCGACATCCCGGCCGAGCTCCCCGCCGCCTCGCAGGCGCGCCTCGCCGCCCTCGATTGCGACCTCGTCGACGACGAGGATCGCGACCCCGCTTGGTTCACCACCCTCGCCGATCCGCCCAACGAAGGCCCCGTCCGCTCCGAATTTCACGAGATCGTCGCCGCGGTGACGGCTTCGTGAGTGGAAATTCGCCGTCCGCGACATCGATGAGCATTCGTCCCGATTGAATCGAAAGGCGAACGCGGCGACCATGCATTAGAATTTCATAATGTGAGAAATCTCAGGGAGGTTCCGCATGAGCTGGCTCGAGCGCCTCGTCGCGATCGAACCGCTGGAGGATGCCGCCTTCGACGCCCCCCTCGTCGAGGCGATGGAACGGGCGGCGGGGCAGCGCGCCGCGACGCGCGCCGCCTCGCCGATCCGTTTCTCCACGCCGACGTTCAAAGAGTACGATTCGAGCGAGCTCTCGGGTTGTTCCAAGGGAACTTTCCCGGCCTTCTCGATCACCGGTTCGGCCTGTGCCCTCGACTGCGACCACTGTCGTACCGAGATCTTGAAGCCGATGATCCCGGCGCTGCGTCCGGAGGAATTCGACCGGCGGGTACGCGACATGATCGCGCTGCGCGGCCTCTCCGGCTTCCTGCTCTCCGGCGGCTCCGACAAGCGCAACGAGATCCGCTACGAGCGCTTCTATCCGGTGCTCGAGGGGCTGAAGCGCGACTTCCCGCATCTCAAGATCGCGCTGCACTCGGCGCTGATCGACCGAGCCCGCGCCAAGGCGATGGAATCGGCCGGCGTCGACACGGTGATGATGGACGTCATCGGCGCGCAGGAGACCATCCGCGAAGTGTATCACCTCGATCGCCGGGTCGAGGACTTCGAGGAGACGCTCGCCGCGCTGACCGAGACCTCGATGGAGGTCGTCCCCCACATCGTCGTCGGCCTGCATTACGGCCGCATCCTCGGCGAGGCACGCGCCCTCGACATGGTGGCGCGTCATCCCGTCCATTCGCTGGTCTTCGTGGTGATCATGCCGTTCTACGCCAAGCCGGGGTCTTTCGTCGAACCGGCGACCGCCGACGTCGGCCGCATCTTCATGGAGGGTCGCGCCCGCATTCCCGATCGCGACGTGCTGCTCGGCTGCGCTCGTCCCGCCGGCATGCACAAGCGCGTCACCGACGCCTATGCGGTGATGGCCGGCTTCGACGGCATCGCCTTCCCGGCCGAGGGCGCGGTCGAGGTGGCGCGCATGATCGGTCGCCCGTTCGAGCAACAGATGGCCTGTTGCTCGATGAAGGAGATCGGCGAAGGCCGCATCGCAGGGAAGGGGGCCTTCGCCCCCTGCGCCGCATGATGAGCACATCCGCCGCCCCCGCTCCGATCGTCGTTTGCGACGTGGTGGTCGTCGGCCTCGGGCCGGCGGGCGCTTCGGCGGCGGCCGCGGCGGCGCGGGCGGGTGCCCGAGTGATCGGGTTCGACAAGCGCGAGTTGCCGGGCCTGCCGGTGCAATGCGCCGAGTTCGTGCCGCTGTCGCTCGGGGTCGAGGTGCCCGGTCTCGATCGCCTCGTCGTCCAACCGATCGAGGCGATGGCGAGTTTCACCGAAGGGGAGGGGCCACGGGTCGACCCGCTGCCCGGCCACATCGTCGATCGGGCACGCTTCGATGCGCATCTGGTGGAGACGGCGCGCGCCGCCGGCGCCGATTGCCGCTTCGGCGTCGTGGTGGCGCGGATCGATGCCGAGGGCGTCCACCTCACCGACGGGACGGTGCTGCGCGCCCGGGTGATCGTCGGCGCCGACGGGCCGCGCTCGGGCGTCGGCCGGGGGATCGGCAGCGTCAACACGGTCTTCTCGCACACCCGTCAGATCACGGTGCCGCTGCTGGTTCCCCATCGCGCCACCGACATCTTTCTGTCCGGCTCCATGCCGGGCGGCTACGGGTGGCTGTTCCCCAAGGGCGACGTCGCCAATCTCGGGCTCGGGGTCGACGCCTCCGAACGTCGGTGGTTGCGGGTGCTGCTCGAAGGACTCCATGCGACGTTGGTGCGCGAGGGCCGTGTCGGCTGGGACGTCCTGGCGATCACCGGCGGCCTGATCCCGGCCGGCGGCCTGCTTGCACCGGTCGGCCGTCTCGGCGCTGCGACCGTGCTCCTCGCCGGCGACGCCTGCGGCCTCACCAATCCGATCACCGGTGCCGGCATCGCCTCGGCCGTGATCTCCGGCCGGATGGCCGGCGAGGCGGCGGCCGAGGTGCTCGCCGGTCGCGCCGGGGCGCTCGCCGACTACGCCGAGGAGATCTCGGACGTCTTCGGCCCGGCCCTCGCCCGCGCCCGCCGTCGCCGTGAGGCGATGATGGCGGCGCATGCGGCGGGGCGGCTGGGGCCGAACGAATTGCAGCGATCGTGGATCGCTTGGGAGAGTTATTGGGACGATCGGGAGGCGGCGGAATGACCTCTTCGACGTCGCGATCTCACGCTCGACCGAGCCCCGCGCTCCCCCCTTCTCCCCTCGCGGGAGAAGGTGCCCGAAGGGCGGATGAGGGGGCTGTG
>ERZ1645187.218-NODE-218-length-55927-cov-6.541076_pt1 | contig 55927 bp, 36 predicted proteins | sample MGYA00575352_ERZ1645187 | MGnify/ENA primary metagenome ERZ1645187 (study PRJEB40837, sample SAMN11349314) | freshwater sediment metagenome | isolation source: river sediment | host: Sediment | place: India: Wazaribad , New Delhi | collected 2017-02-21 ... | reverse complement strand
TCACGCGGGCGGATTTGACCACCTGCGGCAGGAACATCTTGCCCGCGCCGAACAGATCGCCGACCACATTCATCCCGGCCATCAGCGGCCCTTCGATCACATGCAGCGGCCGCTCGGCGGCGGCGCGCGCTTCTTCCGTATCCGCCTCGATGAACTCGGTGATGCCGTTGACCAGCGCATGCTCGATGCGTTTTCCCACCGGCGCCTTGCGCCATTCGAGATCGGCCACCCGCACCTCGGTCTTGCCATCGCCCTTGTAGCGCGGCGCAGCCTCCAGCAACCGCTCGGTTGCATCCGCCCGGCGGTTGAGCACCACATCCTCGCACAGCTCGCGCAGTTCCGCCGGCAACGCATCATACACCGCCAGCTGCCCGGCGTTGACGATGCCCATGTCCATGCCCACGGTGATCGCGTGGTACAGGAACACCGCGTGCATCGCCTCGCGCACCGGCTCGTTGCCACGGAAGGAGAAGGACAGGTTGGAAACGCCGCCCGAGATATGCGCATGCGGCAGGTTCTTGCGAATCCACTGGGTCGCCTCGATGAACGCGACGCCATAGCCGTTGTGCTCCTCGATGCCGGTCGCCACCGCGAACACGTTGGGATCGAAGATGATGTCCTCGGGCGGGAAGCCCACCTCCTTGGTCAGGATATCGTAAGCACGCTGACAGATCGCGATCTTGCGCTCATAGCTGTCGGCCTGCCCCTCCTCGTCAAAGGCCATCACCACCACTGCCGCGCCATAGGCCCTGCACAGCCGCGCGTGGTGCTTGAACGCCTCGACGCCCTCTTTCATCGAGATCGAGTTGACGATCGGCTTGCCCTGCACGCACTTCAACCCGGCCTCGATGACATTCCATTTGGAACTGTCGATCATCACCGGCACACGGGCGATGTCCGGCTCGGCGGCAACCAGATTGAGGAACGTCACCATCGCCGCTTCGCTGTCGAGCAACCCCTCGTCCATATTGACGTCGATCACCTGCGCGCCGTTGGCCACCTGATCGCGCGCCACATCCAGCGCCTCGGGATATTTGCCGTCCTTGATCAGCTTGCGGAATTTTGCCGAGCCGGTGACATTCGTCCGCTCGCCGACATTCACGAACGGAATGTCGGAGGTGAGCGTGAACGGCTCCAGCCCCGAGAGGCGCAGCGCCGGGGCAATCACCGGAACCTTGCGCGGCGCGATGCCGGCCACCGCCCTGGCGATCGCGCCGATATGCGCCGGCGTCGAGCCGCAGCAGCCGCCGACGATGTTGACAAGGCCGGCACGGGCGAAATCCGCCACCAGTTCGGCCATCGCCTCCGGGCTTTCGTCATAGAGGCCGAATTCGTTCGGCAACCCGGCGTTGGGATAGGCGCAGATCAGCGTATCGGCGATCTTTGAAATCTCGGCGATATGCCCGCGCATCTCGCGCGCGCCCAGCGCACAGTTGAGGCCGAAGGAGAGCGGCGCGGCATGGCGCAGCGAATGCCAGAAGGCCGTCGGCGTCTGGCCCGACAGCGTCCGGCCGGACAGATCGGTAATCGTGCCTGACAGCATGACCGGCAGGCGCCTGCCGGTGGCGATGAACGCCTCCTCCGCCGCAAAGATCGCCGCCTTGGCGTTCAGCGTATCGAACACCGTCTCGATCAGGATCAGGTCCGATCCGCCCTCGATCAGCCCGCGGATCTGCTCGCCATAGGCGATCCGGAGATCATCGAACGTCACGGCGCGGAAGCCGGGGTTGTTCACATCCGGCGAGATCGAGGCGGTGCGGTTGGTCGGCCCCACCGCACCGGCGACGAAGCGGCGGCGCCCGTCGTGCGCCTCGGCCAGATGCGCCGCCTCGCGCGCCAGCCGCGCGCCGTGGAAGTTGAGATCGTAGACGACATGTTCGAGGTGATAATCCGCCTGCGCGATCGTCGTGCCCGAGAAGGTGTTGGTCTCGACGATATCCGCCCCGGCCATGAAATAATCGAGGTGCACTTTGCGCACCGCCGCCGGCTGGGTGAGGATCAGGATATCGTTGTTGCCCTTGAGGGGATGGGCGAAATCCTTGAACTGGCTGCCCCGGAAATCCTCCTCCGTCAGCTTCAGCTGCTGGATTTCCGTGCCCATCGCGCCATCGAGCACGAGGATCCGCTCGCGCGCGGCGGCAAGCAGGGCGCTGCGGACTTCGGCGCCGTCAACCGGCGAGAACGGGGTGGTCATGGCGTTTACCCTCTCATCGTCATGCCCGGCCTCGTGCCGGGCATCCACGACTTCACATCAAAAGACAATCATGGATGGCCGGGACAGGCCCGGCCATGACGACGATTCGGTCCGTTACGCTGCCCTCAGCCCCAGCATGTGGCAGATGGCGAAGACGAGATCGGCCCGGTTCATCGTGTAGAAGTGGAAATCGTTCACCCCCTGGTCGAGCAGGTCATACACCTGCTCCACCGCCACGGCGGCGGCCACCAGCCGGCGGGTATCGACATCGCCATCCAGCCCCTCGAACCGCTGCGCCATCCATTCCGGCACGCTCGCCCCCGCCCGCTTGGCGAAGTTCGCGGCCTGCTTGAAATTCTGCACCGGCAGGATGCCCGGCACGATCGGCACATCAATGCCGCGCGCCCGCACCTTGTCGAGATAGCGGAAATACTGGTCGTTATCGAAGAAGAACTGGGTGATCGCCCGGCTTGCCCCGGCGTCCACCTTGGCCTTCAGGATATCGAGATCGACATCGAGCGAGGCGCTCTCCGGGTGCCCCTCGGGATAGGCCGAGACGGAGACATCGAAATCGCCGATCGCCTTGATCCCGGCCACCAGATCGGCGCTGGAGGTATAACCGCCCGGATGCGGCGAGAAGGCATGGCCGATGCCCTCCACCGGGTCGCCGCGCAGCGCGACAATGTGCTTCACCCCGGCCTGCCAATAGGCGCGGATCACCTCGTCCACCTCCTCCTTGGTGGCCGCGACACAGGTGAGATGCGCGGCCGGCTTCAGCGGCGTTTCATCGACGATGCGCTTGACCGTCGCATGCGTGCGCTCGCGCGTCGAGCCGCCGGCGCCGTAGGTCACCGAGACGAAGCTGGGCGACAGCGGCGCCAGCCGCTGGATCGACGCCCACAGCGTCGCCTCCATCTCGGCATTCTTGGGCGGGAAGAACTCGAACGAGATCCGCGGCGGTTCGGCGTTCAATTGACGCGACGAACGCAGGACAGGCGCAATCATCAGGCAACCTCGGAGGACAGGGAAAGGAACGGCGCATCGGTCTGCAGGCGGTTGTCCCGCCCCAGCCACAGCATTACGGTGAGCACATCGCCCTCGGCGGGCAGCGGTTTGAGCGCCCGGACACGGATGCCGTCCAGCCCGGCATCGCGCATCAGGCTGGCCAGCTCCTCGCCGGCAAAGCCGAGCCGGCGATGGTTGTGGGCCGCGCGCATGTTTTCATCAGTATGCGGAGCAAGATCGACCACCAGCAGCCGCCCGCCGGGCGCCAGCAGGCGCTTGGCCTCCCGCACCGCGCGCGCCGGATCGTCGAGGAAGTGCAGCACCTGATGCAGCACGATCAGGCTGAAGCCGCTTTCCCCCGGCGGCAGGGCATAGACATCGCCCTGCCTCAGCTGCACATGCTTGAGGCCGGCGCGCTCAAGGTTGGCGCGCGCCACCGCCAGCATCGCCGGGCTGACATCGATGCCCACCGCCCGCGCGGCGCGCGGCGCGATCAGTTCCAGCATCCGGCCCGTACCGGTGCCGATATCGAGCATCGTCTCGATCCGCGCATCGCCGAGAATATCGAGGATCGCCGTTTCCACCCGGCTTTCCGGCACATGGGCGGAGCGGATGCGATCCCACTCCTCGGCATGGCGGGCAAAATACTGCGCCGCCTGTTGCGCCCGCTCGGCCCGCACCTCGCTGAGCCGCCGCCGGTCGCCGCCGATCACCGTATCAGCGGCATCGACGCGCGCCAGCACCGGGGTGATCAGCCCGGCCAGCGCCCCGCCATCCGCCAGGCGGAAGAACGCCCACGCCCCCTCGCGGTGCCGGTCCACCAGCCCGGCCTCGACCAGCAGCTTGAGATGACGCGAGACACGCGGCTGCGATTGGCCCAGAATGGCGGTCAGTTCCGTCACCGTCAGCTCCGCCTCGCTCAGCAGGGTGAGGATGCGCAGGCGCGTCGGCTCGCCCGCAGCTTCCAGCGCGGCGATGACAGTTGCGAACGGCAGGGCATCGGCCACGGCATCAGGCCTTTCGAAAAACGACATAAAGATATGTTTATGTCGTTTTTCATGGAAGCGCAAGCGCCTTCTTGTCCGCCGCGCCTCACCCTCTCCTGCCGAGATACAGCACCCCGACAATCAGCACTGCAACACCCATCGTATCCCAGCCGATCGCCTCGGCGTTGATCAGCGCCGCTATGGCGATGGTGAAGAACGTCTGCAACAACTGGATCTGGCTGACACCGGCCACCCCGCCCATCGCCAGCCCGGCATTCCAGGCAAAAAACCCGATGAACTGGCTGAACAGTGCCAGATAGGCCAGGGCAACCCAGCCTGTCGAGGTGACGGCGGCAAGGTCCGCCGGCCACCACAGGAGGGAGAGTGGCACCGTCACCGGCAACATGACGAGGCACACCCAGGAGATCACCTCCCAGCCGGGCATGCTGCGCGTCAGCTGCGCCGAAAGGACATAGCCAACCGCAGCCGACATCGCCGCGATGAACAGGAACAGATCACCCGCCTGAAGATGCCCGCCGCCCGTGCGCAGGGAAAAGCCGACGACGAGCCCTGCCCCGAGCAATGCCAGCAGCCAGAACCGCCGTGACGGACGTTCGCCATGCCAGAGGGCGCTCAGCAGCGCCGTCAGCAGCGGCATGATGCCGAGCACCACCCCGCCGTGTGACGCCGGAACGCGCGCCATGGCCAGCCCCATGAACCCGGGAAAGCCGACCGTCACCATCACACCGATCAGCACCAGCTTGCCCAGCACGGCCCGCCCCGGCACCGGCCTGCGCAGGATCAGCAGCAGCACTCCGGCACAGCCCCCGGCAATCGCCGCGCGCCCGAACGTCACAAACCATGGGGCGAGCGTTTCAACAGCCAGCCGCGTCGCCGGCAGTGTCCCGGAGAAGATGAGGACGCCGACCAGCCCCAGCAGATAGCCCAGTGCCGTGCGCGTGACGATCATGGATAGCTGCCTTGCTGGTGGAAGCCCGCCGTTTTTTTTGCGGGGCCGGAGAACGATGATGTCATGCATTCGGATGATGAAGGACGGCAAGGCTGAATTTACGATGCCGGACGATTGCACCAGGACAGGAGCATGTCATGCGCAAGCTGGTATTGGCCGTTCTCGTCGCAATGGCCGCCTCAATCCCCCCTGCCTGGGCGGATTTTACCGGGCAGTTCGAGCTTGTCGACAACCCCGGCGGCAAGGACGGCAAGCTGAAGAAACTCAAATACCCTTTTGGCTACAACGACAACAAGGGCTATGGCTGGGAGGCGCGCGCAGGCCTTGAGACAGACGGCGCAAGCATTCCCCTTTGGGCGCAGCCGTTCATCGGCGGCCCGTATGATGAGCAGTATATCAAGGCAGCGGTTCTGCACGATCACTACTGTGACCGGCACGTCTACGGCTGGCGGCAAACCCACCGGATGTTCTACGATGTCCTTCTGGAATTGAAGGTTCCAAAGATCAAGGCCGGCATCATGTACGGCGCCGTCATGATCGGCGGGCCGAAGTGGGAACGGGTGGAACCGGGCGAGAAATGCAAGGCGACGCAGAACTGCATCCGCACATTCACGGGCGCAGCCTCGGTGATGATCCTCAATGTCAGGCCCGCGATCTATGGCGGCATGACCGATCTTGATCAGCGCCTGCATACACTTGAACAGCGCCTTTCAGCGATGAAAGAGCACAGCGTGGACGATATCGACGCCATCGCCCGCCAGCTCGCGCCGGAAAACGAGTATCTTTTCCGCCCGGATGTGATCCATGTCGAGGCTGTCTCCTATCCCACCCGATAGGGGAGGCCTCCCTTACCGGAACGGTGGCTCCTCGAAGCTGCGCAGCTTGCGGGTGTGCAGCTGGTCAAGCTGCCCGCGCAGCAGATCCACCGCCCTCAGGCCGATTTGCAGGTGCTGCCCCACCGCACGCTGGTAGAACGCGCTTGCCGCCCCGGGCAGCTTGATCTCGCCATGCAGCGGCTTGTCGGAGATGCACAGCAGCGTGCCATAGGGAACGCGCAGCCGGTAGCCATTGGCGGCGATCGTGCCCGATTCCATATCCACCGCAATCGCCCGCGACAGGTTGATCCGGTGCCGCTCCTGGCTCCACCTCAGTTCCCAGTTGCGGTCGTCGTTGGTTACCACCGTGCCGGTGCGCAGCCGGTGCTTGAGGCCGTCGCCGCGCTCGCCGGTCACCAGCGCCGCCGCCTCCTGCAACGCCACCTGCACCTCCGCCAGCGCGGGGATGGGGATTTCCGGCGGCACCAGCGCGTCGAGAATGCGATCCTGCCTCAGATAGGCGTGGGCGAGCACATAATCGCCGATTTCCTGGCTCTGCCGCAGGCCGCCGCAATGGCCGATCATCAGGAAGACATGCGGCCGCAGCACGGCGAGGTGATCGGTAATGTTCTTGGCGTTGGACGGGCCGACGCCGATGTTGACGAGCGTGATGCCCCCTCCGGGCGCTGCCAGATGGAACGCCGGCATCTGGAATTTCGACCAGGTGGCGATGTCGATCAGCCGCTCCAGCGCCTCCCCCTCCGCCGCCTGCCGCACCACCACATTGCCCGGCAGGGTGAGATGGGTGAAGCGCGTATGCCCGCCCAGCTGCGCCATCGCCCAGCGGACGAACTGATCGACATAGCGGTGATAGTTGGTCAGCAGGATATAGGGCTGCACCGCGCTCCAGTGCGCACCGGTGTAATGTTCGAGGCGCTTGAGCGAATAATCCACCCGCGCGGCATCGAACAGCGCCAGCGGCCGCGGCCCGTCATCATCGGTCAGGAAGGTCCCGTCGGCAATCTCGTCGCCCACCTCGGACAGGCGCGGCACGGGAAAGTGGCGCGCAAGTTCCGCCGGGCTCACCCCGGCGCCAAGCTCGTCGCCGCTCTCGACCGCATAGGGGTAGGGAATTTCCTGCCGGCTGAGACCCACCTCGATCCGCGCGCCATAGTCCTGCGCCAGCGGCGTCAGCTGCTCCATCAGATAGGGGCGGAAGAATTCGGCCTGCGTGACGGTGGTGGAATAGACACCGGGCCGCTGGAATTTGGCATAGGCCCGGCGCGTGCGCGGCGGCAGGCGGCTGGGCTGATAGGTCAGCCGGAGTTCGGGATAGCGGAAGGCCATCCGCTCTTCCACCGCCGGCGCCCGCCCCTCCTGCATGAAGCGGGCCAGCGCCCCGCGCAGCTTCTCGCTGGCGGCTCTGTGCAGATCGGCCAGCGCGTCGATCGCCGCCTCCGGCGTCGCAACCTCGCGGAACATCGCGTTGGGCATTTCCCCCTCCGATTCGTTGCGTCAGGATAGCCGCCCTGCGGCCCCGGGCAATCGCGCGGCGCGGGCGCCGCTTGCGGCATCGCCCGCCAGCGCCTAAGCGGTGGTGAAACCTGTCGAACCCGGTGCCACCATGACCGTTGCCCCCCCGCCCGAACTGAAGACCGTGCGCGATTTTCTCCGCTATGCTGTCAGCCGCTTCCGGCAGGCCAGACTCAGCCACGGCCATGGCGTGACCACCGCCTATGACGAGGCCGCCTTCCTTGTGCTCGAGGGGCTGCACCTGCCGATCGACCAGCTGGAGCCCTATCTTGACGCGCGGCTGACCGCGCCCGAGCGCAGCCGCCTCGCCGGGCTGATCGAGGCGCGCGTCACCACCCGCAAGCCCGCCTGCTACCTCGTCAACAAAAGCTACATTCACGGCCTGCCGTTCTTTGTCGACGAACGGGTGATCATCCCCCGATCGTACATCGGCGAAATGCTGTTCGGCGGCCTGTTCGATGGCGAGTCGCTGCCGACCTCGATCGATTCGTCCAGTGTTTCGAGGGTTCTCGACCTCTGCACCGGCTCCGGCTGCCTCGCCATCATCGCCGCGCACATCTTTCCCAATGCCAGTATCGATGCAGTGGATCTGTCAAAAGATGCGCTTGATGTCGCCCGCATCAATGTAAAGGATCACGACCTTGAAGACCGCATTGAGATCATCGAAAGTGATCTGTTCAGTTCGTTACGTGGCCGGAAGTATGATCTGATCCTCACCAACCCACCCTATGTGACGGCAGACGAGGTTGCCGCCTTCCCGCCCGAATACGCCGCCGAACCGGCGATGGCCCACCTTGGCGGTGCGGACGGAATGGACCTTGTCCGCCGCATTCTCAAGGATGCGAAGAAGCACCTGACCAAGGACGGCGGCCTGTTGTGCGAGATCGGCCTTGGCCGCGAGATTATCGAGGCGGACTTCCCCGATCTGCCCTTCCTCTGGCTCGACAGCGAGGAGAGCGAGGGCGAGGTGTTCTGGATCGGGCGCAGCAACCTCTAGCCCGACCACCATGATCGGGAAGGCCCCGATCATGGCATAACCTCATGAATTATCGCGTCAATTTCCGATATTTGATCCGCTTGGGCTGCACAGAATCCGGCCCCAGCCTGCGCTTCTTGTCTTCCTCGTAATCGGCGAAGTTGCCCTCGAACCATTCGACATGGCTGTCGCCCTCGAACGCCAGAATATGCGTGGCGATGCGGTCGAGGAACCAGCGATCATGGCTGATGATGACAGCGCAGCCGGCGTAATCCTCCAGCGCCTCTTCCAGCGCGCGCAGGGTTTCCACGTCGAGATCGTTGGTCGGCTCGTCGAGCAGCAGGACGTTGGCGCCCTTTTTCAGCATTTTGGCCAGATGCACGCGGTTGCGCTCACCGCCCGAGAGCATGCCCACCTTCTTCTGCTGGTCGCCGCCCTTGAAGGCGAAGGCGCCGCAATAGGCCCGCGCGTTCATCTCCTTCTTGCCGAGGTAGATCACCTCGTTGCCGCCGGAGATTTCCTCATACACCGTCTTCTTGTCGTCGAGGCTGTCGCGGCTCTGGTCGACATAGCCGAGCTGCACCGTCTCGCCGATGGTGATCGTGCCGCCGTCCGGCTTTTCCGTCTCCGCGATCATGCGGAACAGCGTGGTCTTGCCCGCGCCGTTCGGCCCGATGACGCCCACAATGCCGCCCGGCGGCAGCTTGAACGACAGGTCATCGATCAGCAGCTTGTCCTGGAATCCCTTGGAAAGGTGATCGAAATCAATGACATTGCCGCCCAGCCGCTCGGCGATGGGGATGACGATCTGCGCCGTCAGCGTGCCCTTCTCCTGCGCCTTGGCGACGAGTTCGTCATAGCGCTGGATACGCGCTTTCGATTTGGCCTGCCGCGCCTTGGGGCTGGAGGCGACCCACTCGCTCTCGCGGTCGATGGTGCGCTGGCGCGCCGCTTCCTCGCTCTTTTCCTGCTCCAGCCGCTTCTGCTTCTGCTTCAGCCACGAGGTGTAGTTGCCCTCGTAGGGGATGCCGGCGCCGCGGTCGAGTTCGAGAATCCACCCCGTCACATTGTCGAGGAAGTAGCGGTCATGGGTGACGATCAGGATCGCGCCGGGATATTCGCGCAGATGGTTTTCCAGCCATTGCGTCGTCTCGGCGTCGAGATGGTTGGTCGGCTCGTCGAGCAGCAGCAGATCGGGCTTTTCAAGCAGCAGCTTGCACAGCGCCACGCGGCGCTTCTCGCCGCCCGAGAGCTTGTCCACCGCCCAGTCATCCGGCGGGCAGCGCAGCGCATCCATCGCCTGATCGATGCGGCTGTCGAGATCCCACAGGTTCTGCGCGTCGATGATGTCCTGGATTTTCGCGGCCTTTTCGGCGTTCTCGTCGTTATAATCGGCCAGCAGCGCGTTGTAGTCGTCGATCAGCGCCTGCTGCTTGGCCACCGCGAGCATCACGTTCTCGCGCACCGTCTTCGTCTCGTCCAGCTTGGGCTCCTGCGGCAGGTAGCCGACGGTGGCGCCCTCCGCCACCCAGCCTTCGCCGGTCCATTCCTTGTCCAGCCCGGCCATGATCTTGAGCAGGGTCGATTTGCCCGAGCCGTTGACGCCGAGCACGCCGATCTTCGCATCGGGATAGAACGACAGGTGAATATTATTGAGAACTTGCTTGCCGCCCGGATAGAACTTCGACAGGCCGCGCATATGGTAGATGAACTGACGGGACATGGGCTCTTTTTTCCGGGGCGTGAAAACTGCCCCGGGATGTAGCCGCTACCCCCTCGTTTCGCAACCTCAGAACGCCATTTTGGCAATGAATCCGAGGAATGCCGTGCCCGCCAGCGTGGTGGCAAGGCCGATCCGCATGACCAGCAGCAGCAGTGCCGCCAGCACTGCCAGAACGAGCGCCAGCGGGTCGAGACTGGTCCACTCCGGCAACGGCATCGCCAGCCACCCGGCCCGTACCGTCCCGACACGGGCGAACAAGGTCTGCAGCGAGAACCAGAGTGTCAGGTTGAGGATCACCCCCACCACCGCCGCACCGATAGCCGCGAGCGCGCCGGAAAGGGCGCGGCTTTGCCGCAGCCGCTCGATGTAGGGTGCACCGAGGAAAATCCAGAGAAAACAGGGGACAAAGGTCACCCATGTGGTCAATACAGCGCCGAATATGCCACCTGCCAGCGGCGACAGCCCGCCCGGATCACGATAGGCAGCGAGAAAGCCGACGAAGGTCAGCACCAGGATCAGCGGCCCCGGCGTCGTCTCCGCCAGCGCCAGACCGTCGATCATCTCGCCCGGCTTGAGCCAGCCGAACGTGTCCACCGCCGCCTGCGCCACATAGGCCAGCACCGCATAAGCCCCGCCGAAGGTGACCACCGCCATTTTCGAGAAGAAGCCCGCCATGGAGAGATAGACACTGTTCGCGCCGAACAGCAGAAGGACGACGGCAAAGGCCGCCGCCCACAGCCCGCCCCAGACCAGCAGCATCCGGATGCTCCCCCCGGCGGCGGCACCGGGTGCCGCCTCCGCCGCCGGCCTTGCCTGAAACCCCGGCACCGCGGGCCCCGCCCGCTCCAGGCCATAGCCGATGGCCCCGGCCGCCAGCACCACCAGCGGAAACGGCACCCTGAAGGCAAACAGCGCAAGAAAGGACAGGCCCGCCAGCCAGTAGGCCGTGGTCGTCTTCAGAGACCGCCGCGCGACGCGGATCAGCGCCTCGATCACAACCGCCAGAACCGCGGCCTTGAGACCGAAAAATACCCCCGTGAACCATGGCGCGCCCTGAAACAGCACATAGATCATGCTCAGGCCGAGAATGACGAAAAACCCCGGCAGAACGAACAGCGCCCCGGCCACGAGCCCCCCGCGCACCCCGTGCAGCAGCCAGCCGATGTAGGTGGCCAGCTGCATCGCCTCCGGCCCCGGCAGCAGCATGCAGAAGTTGAGCCCGTTGAGGAAGCGCGGCTCGTCGATCCACCGCTTTTCGTCCACCAGCACGCGATGCATCAGCGCGATCTGCCCGGCCGGCCCGCCGAAGGAGAGGAGGCCGATCCGCAGGAAGGTGCGGACAAGATCGGGAAAGGACGGCTTTGTGATCACCTCCGACATCTCAGTTCCCCCGCGGCGCTGGCCAGTTGTGGGTTTCGGCGCTGGCCTCGGCACACCAGCGATAGAGCGCATCATAGAGGCCGAACCCCGCCTCCATCTGCGCCAGATCATCGCTGTAAAGACGCGACAGCCCCAGCGATACTGCCAGCAACCCGGCCGCTTGCGGCGCAAGATCAAGCTGCGCCGTATCCGCCCCGCGTACGATCCCCGCCAGCCGGTCCATCGCGGCGGAGGCCAGCCCGAACGCATCCACCATCGTATCGAACGTGCAATTCGCCCCGGCATGGCTCCAGCGCACGCCTTCGATATCGAAGGCCGTGGCGCCGAACCGCTCCGCCACAGCCGCCACCTCGCTGTCCTTCACAAACAGGAACTCCGCATCCCGGTCGATGAACCGGCGGATCAGCCACGGGCAGGCAACACGGTCGATTTTCGGCCTCTCGCGCGTCACCCAGAGGCTGCGCGCCCTGCCGCCGGCCAGCGGATGCACATGATCCGGCACCAGCGGCAGACCAGCCTGGCGCCAGGCCACAAAGCCGCCGTCGAGAACTGCCGCGCGCACCCCGTCGAGCCGCAGCAAGGCTGCCGCCCCCTCGCTGAGTTTCAGCCCGCGCTGGCAGAGGACAACCGCCGCACGCTCCCTGCGCCCTGCCAGATGCGTCCGCACCGCCGCAGGCGCGCAGCGCAACGCGCCGGGCAGATGCCGGGGATCGGCAGCAAAGTCATCATCAAGCCGCACATCGACGATCAGCGGCGTATCGGCCCGGCCGAGGGCTGAAAATAGATCGGCGGGGGAAATCCTGTTTGCAAGCGGCACCAGCGCCCCTTCCCTGCAACGAGAATGGACGCGATTCTTGGGCTTGCCGCCTCACGGGGAGATCGCGATTGCCCCCGTTCGCCCATCAGACAGCGTTCGGGCGCCGTCGTCAATCAGCCTTGGCCGCCATCGGCGGTCAGCCCCGCTGCGGCAATACCCACCGCCGCGACCAGCTCGTCGTTATCAGATGTATCGCCCGAAACACCGACGACGCCGACAATGCCGCCCTTGGCATCGCGGATCAGCACGCCGCCCGCCACCGGGATCAGCCCGCCCACCGCCACCGTCGCGGCATCGATGAAATAGCCGCGCTCCTTGGCCATCTTTTCCAGCGTGCGCGAGCCGACGCCCATCGCCAGTGCGCCCTTGGCCTTGCCATGCGCCACGTCCATCCGCTTGAGGCTGGTGCCATCCTCGCTCACCGCCACGCGGATCGCCCCGCGCGCATCGAGCACGATGATCGCGAGCGGCTTCATCGCGGCCTCGCGGGCCTTGGCGAGGCCTGTCTTGACAATGGTCTGGGCTTTCCGGAGCGTCAGCATGGTTGATCCTCTCTTTTCCCGATCCCTACAACACTGCGCATCGGGCCGGCAACGCCGGTCTTCTCCGCCAGCCGCTCCAGCGACCATTCCCCAGCGTTTTACCCGAATTTGCGGCAAAACCCGCGCATTGACGCTGCGCTTTGCAGTGGCATGACGCAGTGATTGCAATCACCATGCCCCAAAGACGGGCAACATCGCCTCGCCCGCGAAACCGTGGATTAACCAACACCGTCAAAGTCCGCCAAGGAAGGCGGTCAATACAACCACAGATTGCTTTGCGTGGCAAAAATTCACATCTGCTTATTCTTTCCAAGTCATTGCTGGACGGGAAAACCACTATGGAAAATGCCGTCCTGTGACCTCGTCCCTGCACGTCTCTCCCCTCCAGCCCTCGCGCATCCTCGTTGTTGCGCAGGATGCAGCCCAGGTTTCCGCCCTGACAGCGGAACTGATGCGGCGCAGTGCGCTGGTCGCGATCGCGGCTTCGGTCGCGGAGGCCGGCGCCGCAGTCCGTTCGAACAGCTTCGAGATCATTTTTGTGGCCGAGCGCGAGGCCGATGCAGAAACCGCGCTGCTGATCCAGCTGTTGCGCGGCGCATCGCAGATCGCGCCGCGGATCCTCTTCCTCGCCAATCCGGAAGCGATTGACCGGCACCCGATGGCGGTATCCGCCGCCGATGCGGCGGTAAGCCGTGCCCTGCCGGCCGATGAAATCGCCGATATCGCCCTGCCCCGGCCGCGCGAGCCCGGGCCTCTGGTCGCCAGCAAGGGTGAACCCGAGACCACCACCGCAGCCGAAGTCGAGGAGACCACCGAAGCCGTACACGAGAGCGCCGCACCCGCCGCGCAGCACAGCTATAACGCGGCGCTGATCCCGGCGGCGGAGACGATTGCCCGTGCTGCCGAGGCGATTGCCCGCGCCGCCGAAACCATCGCCAGCCACAAGAACACCCCTGTCGAGGCCAGCCAGACCGCCCCTATCCCGGCCCCGATTGTCGTGCATGTCGAGGCGCCGGCCCGGCAGGAAGCACCTCCGCCAGCAACGCCGGCGCATCTGCCGCCAGCCACCGAAGCGTTGGCCGAGCCTGCGCAACCGGTCGCTGCCGCCCCGCTGACCCCGCCGCCGGCGGAGCGGGCGGAAACGATGGCCCCCGCGCCCGCCCCCCTCGCGCCCGAGCCGGTGGCGACACCCGAGCCGGCCCTTCCCGTTGCCCCGGCTGTCCACCATGCCGCGCCGCACCCGGTGCCGGTGGCACCGCCCGCCGCCCCGGTGCATGCCCCTGTTCACCGCGAACCGGCCAAGCCGCATGTCGCCACGGTGGCACGCCTGCCGCAGCGCCCGGTGCATATGCCCGAGCCGGCCAAGCCGGCGGCTGCCCCGGCGCCTGCCGCAGCCGACACCGCACAGAACCGCCGCTTCTACGATACCAGGGACGAGGGACCGAAGCATTCGCGCGCCTCGAAGGTGTTTTTTGCGGCCGGTTGGTTCGCGCTCGCCGGCGCCATCCTCGGCCTGACCACCTGGCCGATCTCGACCCAGACGCAGTTCACCCTCGGCCTCGCAGTGATTGCGGTGATGACCGTGATCCGCAAGCTGCGCCTGCAGGGCTTCTGGCGCCACACCTTCCTGGCGCTCGGGATCACCATGATCCTGCGCTATGTCTACTGGCGCACGACATCGACCCTGCCGCCGATGCACGACTGGGTGAACTTCACCCCCGGCTTCATGCTGTACCTCGCCGAGATGTACTGCGTGCTGATGTTCTTCATCTCGATGTTCATCATCGCCGACCCGATCGAGCGCAAGCCGCCGCCGCAGCTGCCCGATGACCGCGTGCCGAGCGTCGATGTCTACATTCCGTCCTACAACGAGGGCGCGGATCTTCTGGCCGCCACCATCGCGGCGGCCACGCAGATGGATTACCCCAAGGACAAGCTGAACATCTATCTGCTCGATGATGGCGGCACCGACCAGAAGTGCAACCAGGCTGACCCGGAAAAGGCCGCCGAGGCGATTGCCCGCCGGGCCGAGCTTCAGTCGCTGTGCATGGAACTGGGCATCAACTACATCACCCGCGCCAAGAACGAGCACGCCAAGGCCGGCAACATGAACAATGCGCTGGCCCAGACCAATGGCCAGATCATCGTCGTGTTCGATGCCGACCACGCCCCCGCGCGCCAGTTCCTGCGCGAGACGGTGGGCTATTTCGCGCTCGACAAGAAGCTGTTCCTTGTCCAGACGCCGCACTTCTTCATCAACCCCGATCCGGTCGAGAAGAACCTGCAGACCTTCGATCGCATGCCGTCCGAGAACGAGATGTTCTATGGCACGATCCAGAAGGGCCTCGACAAGTGGAACGGCGCGTTCTTCTGCGGTTCCGCCGCGCTGATCTCGCGCCGCGCGCTGGAGAGCGTCGGCGGCTTCTCCGGCATCTCGATCACCGAGGACTGCGAAACCGCGCTCGACCTGCACAAGCGCGGCTGGAACTCGATCTACGTCGACAAGCCGATGATCGCCGGCCTCCAGCCCGAGAGCCTTGTCAACTTCATCGGCCAGCGCTCGCGCTGGTGCCGTGGCATGGTCCAGATTCTGGTGCTCAAGAACCCGCTTCTGGCGCGCAATATCTCGCTCAAGCAGCGCATTTGCTACGTCTCGAGCATGTTCTACTGGCTGTTCCCGATTCCGCGGATGATCTTCCTGCTCTCGCCGTTCCTCTACATCTTTTTCTCGATGCAGATTTTCCAGGCAAACGCACAGGAATTCTTCGCCTACGTCTCGATCTACATGCTCACGCACATGACCATCCAGAACTACCTGCACGGCGCAACACGCTGGCCGTGGGTGTCGGAGGCCTATGAGTATGTCCAGACGATCTATCTGGTGAAGGGCATCTGGGGCGTGCTGCTCAATCCGCGCAAGCCCACCTTCAACGTCACCGCCAAGGGCCTGACGCTGGACAACGATCACCTGTCGGAACTGGCCTGGCCGTACTTTGCCTTCTTCGGCGCCATCCTGTTCAGCCTCGTGGTTGCCTGCTGGCGCTTCCTGTCGGAGAACGAGTTCAACGAACTGCTGCTGATCGTCGGCGGCTGGAGCTTCTACAACCTGCTGATCGCCGGTGTCGCGCTCGGCATCGTTGCCGAGCGGCGCGAGCGGCGCAAATCCCCTCGTCTCCAGATCAAGCGCATGGGCGAACTGGAGGTCGAGGGGGTCGTTGTTCCGGTCGAGATCGTCGATGCCTCGCTGGGCGGCATGCGTATCCACCCGACGCAGGGGCGCCTGCCCGAGAGCTTTGCCCGCGGCGCGCTCGCCCATCTGCGCGTGATCCCCAACCGGCCCGATTTCGAGACCGAGGCGATCCCCTGCCTCATCCAGAATGTCACCAACGACGGCAGCACCGTCGCCTACGGCCTTCAGTTCGAGGGGCTGCGTGCCGCCCATTATCGCGGCATCGCCGATGCGATGTACGCCGACATGATGGTGTTCGAGAACTTCCGCGCCGGGCGGCGCAAGATCAAGGGCATCACCATGGGAACGTTGCAGTTCTTCTGGTGGAGCATCAACCACACCATCCGCGCGTTCTATTACGCCATCGCCCTGCGTCATGTGCAGGCCCCGCAGATCCAGGAAGGCGACCAGCCGAAGGCGGAAACGCCGGTCATGGCCCCCGCCACGGCGTTCGAACCGGCAATGGCCGGCCAGCAGATGGCCCGCCCGCTGGCCACCGCCCATTGAGAAGAGAGCCACGATGAGAACGCTCCTCCTCCGCTCCATCGCCGCGACCGCGCTCACCCTCGCGGCCGGCGCCCTGCGCGCGGAAAGCAATCCCTACCGCGCCGACGATGTCGATTGGGCCTCGATCACCGGTTCGGTGCCGGCCAACAACGTGCCGTTCTTCCGGCTGATCCCGCCGCAGCAGGCCGCCCCCGCCGGCGGCCAGGAAATCGTGCTCCAGCGCCTGCCGGTCGATTCCGGTGTGCTCCGCTTCGAGGGCGAGAACGGCCACCGCGACATCGCCATCTTCGTCCGCAAGGATCAGGCCGGCTACCCGGCGACGCTGAAGGTCCGGTTCAAGAATTCCGTCGCGGTGATGCCCGAGGCCTCGCGCCTGCGCGTCAGCCTCAATGACAAGGTGCTGGCCGAGGTGGTGCTCGATTCCTCGGGCGAGCCGGGCAATGTCAGCCTGCCGATCCCCGCCGGTTTGCTCGAAGCGGGCTACAATGCCGTCACCTTCGATATCCAGCAGCGCCACCGCGTCGATTGCTCGATCGAGGCGGCCAGCGAATTGTGGACCGAGATCGACCCGGCCATGACCGGCATCAGCATGGCCACGGGCCAGGACCAGATGTCGCTGTTCGACGATCTCGTGGCCATGCCGGCCAGCGAGGATGGCGCTGTCCCGATCACCATCGTGCTGCCGCAGGGCGCGGATAACGCGATGATCGACCAGTCGATCCGTGCCGCGCAGGCGCTGATCCTGCGGGTCGGCTGGAAGCATCCGAAGATCGCCTTTGCCCGCGACAGCTCCACCGAACCGGGCATCCAGCTGCATGTCGGCGCGGCAGCCGATATCCGCAACCGCGGGCTGGACTTGCCTGCCACCGCCGAGCCGACCTACGCCATCTCCGGCCGGGCCAACGGCATCGTCCGCATCATCGTCAGCGGCGCCAATGTCGATGACGTGAACCAGAACATCTTCCGCCTGCTCGCCGAAAAGCCGAATGTCGCCGAGACGGGCACCGCCGCCGGTCTGCGCGCCCGCGCCCGTCAGCAAGGCTACCGGCTGGAGCCGGAATCGGAAATTGCCCTGCACCAGACTGGGCTGAAGACCGAATCGTTCAACGGCCGGGTCTATCGCACCAGCTTCAACATCCTGCTGCCGCCGGATTTCTATCCGGCGGACAACGGCAAGGCGACGGTGTTCGTCGACGGCTCCTATGTCGCCGGTCTTGCCCCCACCAACGAGATGCTGGTCCGCATCAACGGCAAGGTGGCCGGCGCGGCGCGTCTGTCGCGCACCGGCGGCGATACGATGACCCGCCGCCCGGTGGAAGTGACGCTGAAAGCGCTTCAGGCCGGGTTCAACGCGGTGACGCTGGAGGTGCGCTCCGCCACCGATACGGACAAGGACTGCAACCCCCTCAACCAGATCGACGCCGGTCCGCGCGTGACCGTGCAGGATACGACCGCCTTCGCCCTGCCGCGCCTGTCGCGCATCCGCCACCTGCCCAGCCTCAGCGCCACCGCCGCCAACGGCTTTCCCTTCGGCGATGGCGACCGGCCGGTGACCGTCTACATGCCCAAGCCGGATCTCGCCGCCCTCGGCTCGGCCGCGACCCTGATCGCCCGCACCGCGATCTCCGCCGGCAAACCGATCGACACCCGGATGGCACCCCGCCCGCCGGACGAGCGGACGCAATCGGCGGTCTTCGTCGGCGCCTTCCGCGACATGCCGCAGGCCACGCTCGAGTACTTCGGCATCAAGAACGACATGGTGCCCAAGACATGGCAGCCGCGCCTTGCCCCCAGCGAGGCCAAGACTGCCGACAACATGCTGGGCGCCGTGCAGAAGATCGCGCTGAAATCCGGCGGCGTTTTCGCCACCACGGACGATGGCCTGACCACCTCCGCCCTGCCGACCGAACCGCGCGAACCCGCAACGCCGCCCAAGCTGCGCTGGACCCAGCAGGTCGAGGAAGTGTCGACCACCGACCGGATGCGCCAGAGCCTGTCGAATTTCCTTCAGCGCAACATCGGCTACACGCCCGATCAGCTGTCCTTCCTGCACGGCGACAAGTCGGCGATCACCGCCACGCGGCAGGCAAGGCTCCTCCTCGCCCAGCAGCAATCGATGGCCGGCGGCAACAACACCTGGCTGCTGCTGACCGGGCCGGACAGCGCCACCATCCAGCGCGAGACCACTGGCCTGATCTCGCAGAGCAACTGGAACCAGATGCAGGGGCGCATGGTCGCCTTCGATCCCTCGGAGAAGACCCCGACCGCCTGGCCGGAAGGCCGGCACTACTACTACCAGATGCAGGACTGGTCGTTCTCCAACGTCACGCTTTTCGCTGCCGGCTGGCTGTCCAACCACATCCAGTATTATGTGCTGGTCATCCTGCTGGCCTGCCTCAGCTTCGGCCTGTTCACCCGCAAGCTGCTCAACCGCATCGGCGCCCAGCCGTGATCGCTCGCCTGCTGCGTGCAGCCGCGCTCGCGGTCCTCACCCTGCTGCCGGCCCTGCTGTCGCCTGCCGGGGCGCAACCGGCGCCGTTCCGCGCCCTGCGGGCCGAGCCGGACGCCTGGGAAGCCGGCACATGGGCGCGCTACAAGGACAAGTTCCTCAAGCCCGAGGGGCGGATCATCGATGATGCCAACGGCAACATCAGCCACTCCGAAGGGCAGGGCTATGGCATGCTGCTGGCCGTGCTGGCCGATGACAAGGCGGCCTTCTCCAGCCTGTGGGCATGGACGCAGAAGAACCTGATGAAGCGGCCCGACGGGCTGGTCTCCTGGAAGTGGGAGGCCGACAAGACCCCCAACATCACCGACGCCAACAACGCCTCCGATGGCGAACTGCTGATTGCATGGGCGCTGGTGGAGGCTGCCGACCGCTGGTCCACCCCGGAATACCGGGATGCGGCGCAGAAGATGGTCATTGCGCTCGACAAGGCGGTGGGGGCGCGTTCGGGCTTTGGCCGGGTGCTCCTGCCCGGTGCCGACGGATTTGCCGCCAAGGACCGCGAGGACGGCCCGGTGGTCAACCCGTCCTACTGGATTTTCCCGGCGCTGGAACGGCTGAAACCCATCGCGCCGTCGATCGATTGGGATGGCTACCGCGCCTCGGGCTACACCCTGCTGCGTGCCACCCGCTTCGGCAACGCCAATCTGGCGACCGACTGGGTCTCGATCACCGGCGGCAAGGCCCGCCCGGCGGATGGCTTTCCGCCCCGTTTTTCCTACAATGCCGTCCGCATTCCGCTGTATCTCGCCTGGGCGGAAAAGCCGAATACCGAGGCGCTTCAGCCGTATGTCAATTACGGCACACAGATGGGCGAGGCGATTGCCGAATATGACGTAACGTCCTCCCGCCCGGCCGAGGCCATGGGCGCAAAGGGATACGCAGCGATTTTTGCAGTTGCGAAATGTGCACTCGATGGGTCGAAATTGCCGCTCGGTTTACGTTCTGTAAGCCTTGATCAGTATTATCCAACCACGCTTCACATGCTGGCGTTGGCGGCAGTGCGACTCAGGTTGGGTAAATGTTGGTAAGGGCTTCGTTGATTTCGGCGTTCCTGCTGTCGCTTCTGGCGGAAGCGGGAGCGGCGGAGGCAACCGCAAAAATCGGCACCGAAACCACCGGCGGACCGCGCCCGCCGGAGGCAGGATCGCCGCGTCCGACCTCGGCCGAAGATCTGTTCGGCACCCCGAACGTCCAGAACAAGCTGCCGATTCCTGCCCTCAATCCCGCCCTGACGGACGGCAAGGCCATTCCCGGCGCTGCCCAGCCGGCGCCGCTGCCCCCGGTCATCCGCTCCACCAAGCAGAAGGTGGATGAAACCGGCCTGCGCTATTTCGCCTCGCAAAACCAGCAGAAGCGCGTCGAGAAGGAAATCCAGCGCCTGAAAGCGCTGTACCCGGATTGGTCGCCGCCCGATGACCTGTTCCTCGGCCCGCCCGGCGGACCGGACGAGCAGCCGTTCTGGGATCTGTTCGCCGCCGACAAGCTGGAGGATGTCCGCGCGCTGATCGCCGAGCGGATGAAGGTCGAGCCGAAGTGGAAGCCCTCGCCCGCCCTCATCTTCAAGATCGAGCGCAAGGAATCGCGCCTCAAGCTGGTTGCCGCCTATGAGGCGAAGCAGTGGCGCAAGGTCATTGATGTCGCGGTGCAGGATCCCAAGATCATGGTCTGCGCCGACATCGATGTGCCCTGGCGCGTCGGCGAGGCGTTCGCCCAGCTTGGCCAGAAAGCCCAGACCTTCGAGGTCTACCGCTTCATCCTCGCCAACTGCCGCGACCGCGACGACCGCATGACGTCGATGAAGAAGGCCGCGACCTACTTCACTCCGCGTGAGATGGATGTGCTGATCGCGCTTGGCGGCCGGTCAGAGGATGGCTCGCTCGAGTTTGACGAAATCCGCATGGACATGCTGCGCGTGCGCATCGGCGCCGCCGCGGCCGCCCTCTCCGCCCCGAAGGCGGAGACCGATCCGCTCGACCAGCCCCTGCCCCCCCGGCCGGATGCGGCGAAGGCCGAGACCGCCAAGCCCGAGACCGCCAAACAGAATTCGGCCAGGTCCGAAACCGCCAGACCCGCGCCCGCGAAAACCGCAGAGCCGGCCAGGCCGCTGGATGCCAGGAAGCCCGCCGCCAAGGCGCCGGCCGGCAAGCCGGCTGATCCCAAGGCGGCCGACGCCAAGGTCCAGGAGACAAAGGCCCCGGAGACCAAGGCTCCCGAGGCGAAGACCAACGACATCGCGCTGGTCGATCTCAGGTTCTTTGACAGCTATACCCGCAAGAAGAAGCTCTCCGCCGATGCCGCGCTGCTCGGCTGGTATCTCTCCGCCCGCAAGGACTGGGGCCCGGCGGCGGAGATGTTCCGCAACGCGCTGGACTGGCCGGTGCAGACCCGCGCCGACGGCACGGCGATGGAAGAACCCTCCAAGATCGCGGAGGGCTATATTCTCGCGCTGAAAAACCTCGGACAATACGAGGAAGCCGAGAAGATCGCCTTCGAATGGGGACCGAAGAACGAGGCCATCCGCGGCATGTTCCTCGATATCCTCGGCGAGGCGTTGCTCAAGGCACCGCAGGAAGCGAACTTCGAGCCCGAGCGCCTGAACCGCTACCAGATGCAGGTGGCCACCGCCCGCTCGGTCTTCGCCGCGCAGGCGCTGGGCTGGTATTATTTCAACCGCCAGCAATGGTCGGATGCAATTCCGTGGTTCCAGTCCTCGCTCAGCTGGACCGATCACGGCAGCGAGGACGAGAACACCGCCGCCGGCCTTGCCGTCGCCTATCGCGGCAACAACCAGTTCGACGATGCCGAGGAACTGGCCTACGGCTGGCGTGCCCGCTCGAAGGCGCTGCGCGATCTCTATGTCGATGTCTTCGCCGAAAGCCTCGTGCGCCAGAGCGCGCCGCTCACCTTCCCGCCCGAGCGGATCACCCGCTACGCCAGCGAGATCGAGGCCGACAAATCCGCTGTCGGCGCGCAGGGGCTGGCCTGGTATCACTACGACCGCAAGCTGTGGGGCGATGCCGCGCGCTGGTTCCGGACCGCGATGGAATGGTCGAAGAACGGCCGGGGCGATGACAAGCTGGCCGAGGGGCTGGCCCAGTCGCTCCGGCAGGACAAGCAGTACATCAAGGCCGAGGATGTCGCCTACGACTGGCACGAGAAGAGCACCGCGCTGCGCACGCTCTTCCTCGAGATCACGGCCGAGAACCTTGTGACGATGCCGGTGGGCGAGACCTACCCGATCCATCGGCTCAACCGCTTTGCCAGCCATGTCAACCAGATCAAGTCGCTCACCGGCACCGAGGCGGTGGCGTGGTATTTCTACAACCGCCGCAACTTCGTCGAGGCGGTGCGCTGGTTCAAGTCCGCGCTCGATCTGAAGCCGGAGGAATCGCGTTACCTCAAGCTGGTCGAAGGCCACATCCTGTCGCTGCGCTATCTCGGCTCGGTCAACGAGGCGGAGAACCTTGCCTATGACTGGCGCGAGAAGACTGAATCCCTGCGCAAGGTCTATATCGAGATCGCCGCCGAGGTGATCTCCACCCTCAAGCCGCCGGCGGCCCACCCGGCGAACCGGATGGACCGCTTCGTCGAGCTGACGCGCGCCACGCGGTCGAGCTTCGGCGCGCAGGCGGTGGGCTGGTATCACCACCAGCGCCAGGATTTCAAAATCGCGGCGGAGTGGTTCAACACCTCGCTCGAATGGGGCGGCGAGATCACCGACGCCAAGACCGCGCAGGGCTATCTGCTCGCCCTCATCAGCCTTGGCCGGATGGACGAGGCCGACAAGCTCGCGTTTGAATGGCACGAGAAGTCGGAGGAATTCCGCACCCTCTACATCGACACCTTCGGCGGTGCGATCCTGCGCGCCACCCCGCCGCAGACCTTCCCCGAGGCGATGCTGCGCCGGTTCGAATACATCGCGGCCTTCGCCCGCTCGGTGTTCGGCTCGCAGGCCGTCGGCTGGTATTTCTACGACCGGCAGGACTGGTCGAACGCCGCCCGCTGGTTCCAGGCCAGCCTCGATTGGGCCGGCACTGCCCATCACGACCAGAAGACGGTGGAAGGCTTTGCCCAGTCGATCCGCTACATGGCGCGGCGCGAGGAAGCCGAGGACATTCTCTTCCAGTGGCGCGACAAGAACCCCCTGTTGCGTAAACTTTATATCGAATTGTTCGCAGAAGGGCTGGTCAACACCTCCGCGCCGGTCCTCTTCTCGGATGAGCGGCTCGATCGCTTCGCCGATGTGGTGCTGACCGATCGCGATTTCTTCGGTGCGCAGGGCCTTGCCTGGTATCGGCATGACCGCCGCCAGTGGGCCGATGCGGTGCGCTGGTTCAAGTACGCGCGCGAGTGGTCGAAAGACGCCTCGGGCGATGCGAAGATGGCCGAGGGCCTCGCCTTCTCGCTGCGCAATCTCGATCTCTACGACGAGAGCGAGTTTGTCTCGGTCGAGTGGAAGGACAAGCACCCCGGCCTGCGCAAGCTCTATTCGGAGACGGTGGGCGAATACCTCGTCCGCATGAAGCCGGAATTCACCTATCCGAACGAGCGGATGGAGCGCTACCTCGCCACCGTCACCGAGGATCGCAACAACGTCGGTGCGCAATCCGCCGGCTGGTATTTCTACGCCCGCAACCTGTTCGATCCGGCAGCCCAGTGGCTGCTCCAGTCGCTGGCCTGGGGGCCGGATGCGGTGCGCGATCCCAAGACCGCGGAGGGCTACATCACCGCCCTGCGCCTCGGCGGCAAGCTGGCCGAGGCCGAGCTGGCAGCGTTCGAGTGGTTCGACAAGTCCCCTGCCCTGCGCGCGCTCTATTTCGATATCGCCGGTCAGGTGCTCTCCGCGCTCAAGCCGCCGGCCACCATGGCCGATGAGCGGCTGGCCCGCTTCGTCACCCTGACGGAAGAGGAAAAATCGGTCACCGGCGCCATCGCGCTGGCGTGGTACTATCACGCGCGCGACACCCACACCGCCGCTGCCGCGTGGTTCGAGCGCGCCATCGGCTGGGGCGGCGAGACGCCGGACATCAAGGCGGTCGAAGGCTATGTCGCCGCGCTGATCGGCCTCGACCGGTTCGACGAGGCGGAAAAGCTGGTGTTCGCGTGGCGCGAGCGGTCCGACCGGATCGCCGGGCTATATCTCGATCTGTTCGGCGCCCGCCTCATCAGCTATCCCAAGACCAAGCAGATCGATGCCGCCCGGCTGGAACGCTACATGCTGGTCGCCGGCGCGGAAAAATCCGCCTTCGGCGCGCAGGCCCTCGCCTGGTATCATTATGACCGCCAGATCTGGGCGGAATCCGCCCGCTGGTTCGAAGCCAACCTCAACTGGGCCGGCGAGGCCCACCACGACGAGAAGTCGATTGAAGGTTTTGCCCAGAGCCTGCGCTACATCGGCCGCCGCGAGGAAGCCGAGGACATTCTCTACGCCTGGCGTGACCGCACCCCGGCGCTGCGCAAGCTCTATGTCGAGATCATGGCCGAGGGGCTGGTCAGCTCCACCAACCCCGTCATCTTCTCCGATGCGCGGCTGGATCGCTTTGCCGAGCTGATCCTGAAGGATCGCGATTTCTTCGGCGCGCAGGGCCTTGCGTGGTACCGGCACGATCGCCGCCAGTGGCCCGATGCGGTGCGCTGGTTCAAATACGCCCGCGAGTGGAGCGAGGAAGGCAAGGGCGACGCCAAGATGGCGGAGGGTCTGGCCTTCTCGCTGCGCAATCTCGAACTCTACGACGAGAGCGAATTCGTCTCGGTGGAGTGGAAGGACCGCTCGCCGGCGATGCGCAAGCTCTATTCGGAGACGGTGGGCGAATACCTCGTCCGCATGAAGCCCGATTTCAGCTATCCGGACGAGCGGATGGCCCGCTTCCTCGCCGTCACCACCGAGGATCACAACAACATCGGCGCCCAGTCCGCCGGCTGGTATTACTACGCCCGCGAGATGTATGATCCCGCCGCGCAGTGGTTCCTCGCCTCGCTCAACTGGGGCCCGGATGTGGTGCGCGATCCCAAGACGGCGGAGGGGTATGTCACCTCGCTGCGTCTCGGCGGCCGTCTGATCGAGGCGGAAGCCGCCGCTTTCGATCTGCGTGATCGTTCGCCCGCGCTTCAGGCGCTCTATTTCGACATCGCCGGTCAGGTCATCGCCGCGATGAAGCCGCCCTCCGCCATGCCGGTCGAGCGTCTCGCCCGTTTTGCCGCGCTGACGGCGGAATCGAACTCCGTCCCCGGCGCACAGGCGCTGGCCTGGTATCATCAGGCCCGCGAGGAGTGGAGCGACAGCGCCTACTGGTTCCAGCAGTCGATCGACTGGGCCGGCAACGCCAACGATCCCAAGGCAAACGAGGGCATGCTGGTCGCGCTCGTCGGCCTCGGCCGCTACGAGGAAGCCGAAAACCTCGTCCATGCCTGGCGCCAGAGCAATCCGGCGATGGCGGCGATGTACATGGATGTGTTCGGCGGCGCGCTGCTGCGCTTCCCCAAGACCGAGACCATCGATCAGGACCGGCTGGACCGGTTCGGCGTCATCGTCGGGCTGGAGAAGAACACCTTCGGCTCCAAGGCACTGGCCTGGTATCATTACGAGCGGCAGAACTGGGCCGAGGCGGTGCGCTGGTTCCAGGCCAGCCTCGGCTGGACCGCTGCCGGCAAGCATGAGCCGAAGAGCGTGGAGGGCTTCGTGCAGGCCCTGCGCCATGTCGGCCGCCGCGACGAGGCCGAAGAGCTGCTGTTCCAGTGGCGCGACACCGGCACGGACATGCGCAAGCTCTACATCGAGACGGTGGGCGAGGCGCTGATCAATCAGGATGCGCCGATTGTCCTGCCCGATCACCGGATTGACCGGTTCGCCCATGTCGTGCTGGCGGATCGCTCCAGCTTCGGCGCGCAGGCGCTGGCCTGGTATCGCTACAACCGCCGCGCCTGGGCCGATGCCGCCCGCTGGTTCAAGAGCGCGCGCGTCTGGTCCGCCGATGGCAAGGGCGATGCGAAAATGGCCGAAGGCCTCGCCTTCTCGCTGCGCAACATGGAACTGTACGACGAATCCGAGGCGGTTTCGTGGGAGTGGCGCGATCGCTCGCCCGCCGTCCGCAAGCTCTATACCGAGACAGTGGCCGAATTCCTCGTGCGCCTGAAGGAGCGCGAGACCTACCCGCTCGACCGGCTTTCGCGCTTCCAGTCCATCGTCAGCGCCGACAAATCCTCGATCGGTGCGCAGGCCGCCGGCTGGTACTATCATGCGCGCGATCGCTTCGGCGAGGCGGTGCCGTGGTTCCGTAACGCGCTGGCCTGGGGGCCGGACCCGGTGCGCGATCCCAAGACGGCCGAGGGGCTGGCCATCGCGCTGTATAATTCCGGCGCGATCGAGGAGGCGGAAGCCTTCGCCTATCTCTGGCGCGATCGCTCCGAGAGCCTGCGCGGCATGTATTTCGATTATGCCGGCATCGCGATGGGCCGCGTCCAGCCGCCTGCCTCCTATGCGGTGGAGCGGATGGCCCGCTATGTCACCATGACCAATTCGGCCAGGAGCGCCGCCGGCGCCCAGGCCATCGGCTGGTATCGCGCCGCCCGCAAGGAGTGGCCCGAGGCGCTGCAATGGTTCAAGCAGGCGCTCGACTGGCAGGGGGAACTCAAGGATCCCAAGACCATCGAGGGCTATGTGCTCGCGCTGCGCAATTCGGGCCGTCTCGACGAGGCGGAAACGCTGGCGCTCGCCTGGCGCGACCGCAACGGCGCGCTTGGCCAGAGCTATATGGAGATGCTGGCCGAGGCGATGGTCAAGCTCGACCCGAACGAAGCCATGCCGACCGACCGGATGGAGCGGTTCACCGCCGCCGTGATGGAGCGCCAGTGGATTCCCGGCGCGCAGTCCATCGGCTGGTACATGCTCAACCGCAAGATGAACGCCGAGGGCGAGACCTGGTTCAAGAACGCCCTCGCCTGGTCGCCGGATGGCAAGGATCCCGCCCTGCTGGAGGGCTATGCCGTCTCGATGAAGCGGCAGTTCAAATATGCCGAGGCGGATGCCGTCGCCTATGATCTGCTCGACCGCTCGGAATCGGTGCGCGAACTCTATCGCCTCAACTGGATCGAGTGGCTGGTGAAGACCAAGGCCCCGGCCGCGATTCCGCCGGACCGGTTGAAGAAGTTCGTCGATTACGCCAACCGCTTCAAGGTGGCTTCGGCGGCCCGCGCCCTCGGCTGGTACTATTTCGACCGCAAGGACTGGCCGCAGGCCCACCAGTGGTTCAACACCTCGATCGGCTGGGAAGCCGACAAGGAAAACACCAAGGGTGCCGAGGGTGTCGCCCTCGTGCTCAAGAACATGGGCAAGGAGGAGGAAGCGGAGAACTTCGCCTACGAATGGCGTGATCGTTCGGATGCGATGCGCTCGCTGTTCATCGATTCCGTGCCCCAGATGCTGGCCAAGCTGGGCGAGACCGGCACCTTCCCCACCGAGCGGCTGAAGCGCTTTGCCACACAGGTCACAGCGGCCAAATCCGCCTATGGCGCGCAGGCTCTCGGCTGGTATGCCTTCCAGCGCAAGGATTACGCACCGGCGCTTGGCTGGTTCAAGAATGCGCTGGATTGGGCGGGAGACGCCAAGGATCCGAAGATTGCCGAGGGCTATGCCCTGTCGCTGCGCGCCTCCGGCCGCCTCGACGAGGCCGAGACGCTGGCCTACGAATGGCGCGAGCGGGCGGATGGCCTGCGCACCATCTATATCGATGTCTTCGCCGAGGCGCTGACCAAGTCCAACCCGCCCCCGGCCTTCGCGCCGGAGCGGCTGACCCGCTATGCCGCCCTCGTCTCTGCCGACAAGAGCGCCACAGGCGCACAGGCGCTGGGCTGGTATTCGTTCAACATCAAGCAGTTCCGCCCCGCCCGTGCGTGGTTTGAAAAGGCGATGCAGTGGGCGCCGTCGGAAGGCTCAGCCCTCGGTCTGGCTCTCTCGGCCCGATCGATGAACGACAAGATCGGCTTTGCCAACATCATCGCCACTTACCGCAACACCTATCCCAAGCTGGCAGAGATGGTGGACCCCAAGGCTGTCGCCGCCGCCGCAACCCCGGCGACAGAGACCCTCGCCGTGGCCCAGCAGCCCCAGCCGCAGGTCCGCGTCATCGAGACGGTGCGCACCGTCAAGGGCCGCCCGCAGCGCGTCACCCGCACAGTGACCGAGCCGGCGCCGGCAGCCTCCTCCGGCGGCGGCAGCACCTCCGGCTGCGTCGCCCGCATCGAGGCGCGGGAGCGCTCCGGCGCCGCCACTTCGGCCGATTATGTTCAGAAGGGCTGGTGCCTGCTCAATCAGGACCGCCCGCAGGAAGCCTCGATTGCCTTCGAGCGCGGGCGCGGACGTGGCGGCGAGGCTGCCTATGGTCAGGCGCTGTCCCGGCTCCGCTCGGGCGAGACGGACGACGCCGCCCGCTCGGCGGATATGTCCTCGCTCACGCCCAAGCAGCGCAGCGACATCGGCCAGCAGGTGCTCGGCCAGCGGATCATCGCCTCCTACCGGGCGGGCCGCTACTACGACACCCTGCGCTATCTCGACGAACGCGGCGCTTACGCAGCGGAAACGCGCGATCTCGCCTCGATGCGCGGCTGGGCTTTGTTCAAGATCGGAAGAAAAGATGCCGCCCGGCGCATCTTCACAGAACTTGATGGTCAATTATCAACTAATGAAACGCAGAATGCGCTCTCGGTGATGAGTGAGGTTCGTCCCTGATTCGGGGGAGAGTTAGGTCATGTTGAGAGTTTTCGCGGTAACAACTTTGGCGCTCGGCCTTTCAGGCTGCGGCGGAGCTTTGCCGTTCGATTATTCGGAGAACGGGACAGACCCCAAACCGTTCCCCACCAGTCTGGCTGTGTCGATTCCGCCAAGTCAGGCGATGGCCTCCATGCCAAGTGGTGCAGGCCAGGTGATCGCCGTCATCGAGCGGCGTCGCGGCAACGCCATCGAGCATGACATCACGCTGGCCGGCGCCCCACCGAACTTCGGCGAGAACCAGATCAACGTCACCGCCTTCCGCCATGTTGATGATGTGGGCGAATCCCCCGTCGAGGACATGGTGAAGATGAGAAAGCCGACCGACGAGGACATCTACAAGGAGATGGAGGCGCGCTTCCCCGGCGGAGCGATGCCCACCGCCAGCGCTGTGCCGTACAACGGCATGGGCACGTTCGGCTATGCCTTCTCGCGTCGCAACGGCGCCAACTGCCTCTATGCCTGGCAGTGGATCGAGCCAGCGAACCTGCGCCCGTTCCGCCCATTCAACAACAAGACCGCCGCCCCGATCTCGGTGCGCGTGCGCCTTTGCCGCCCGGGAATGACCGAGGAAGTCCTGGTGGATTTCGTTCGCCAGCTTGTTGTCATGCCGCGTTATGACGATTCCTATCGCGGTTATCCCGCCGGGCGCGGCGCGCCGATGGCGATGGGGGGCCGCAGCCTCGGCATGGGCAACCTCTCCGCCGGCGGCTATGGCGCACAGCGCGGATTCGGCGCCAGCCCCTATGGCAGCGAATATCCCGGCTACGGCCCGCGCTACGATCAGGCCATGGGCTACCCGAAATACCAGGGCGGCACGCGCGCCGAGGCACCTGCGGCCGTCGCAGCCGCGCCGCGCACGCGCACCCGCGTGATCGTCAAGCGCATCTATGTCCGCCAGCCGGCGCAGGAAACCTACTCCTCCTACCAGGCTCCGGCCTCTGCTCCGGCCGCGCGCGCCGCCGTCCCGGCCGCCACCGGCGGCTATTCGGCAGTGCCGATGCCGCAGTGACCGCTGCGAGACAAACCGACACATCCTGCAAGAAAAAGGGCCCGGAACCGGGCCCTTTTTTTTATTCCGCTGCGTTGACGGCGCGCTTCAGGCCCGCCGCTGGCACGGCAACTGCCTCGGGCTCCGTTACGATCAGCGCCGGCGGAGGTGTTTCGCCGGGCTCGTCGCGCGGCCCGATGAGCGGCGCGATCAGCCGGAAGGCGAGCCGGCTGCCGTCATCCATGATGGTGAACACCGCCGGGACAAAGACAAGGCTGAGCATTGTCGAGACGATCAGCCCACCGATGACGCCGATCGCCATCGGCGCGCGGAACTCCCCGCCGTCTCCCAGCGCCAGTGCGGAGGGCACCATGCCCGCCACCATGGCGATGGTGGTCATCACGATCGGCCGCGCGCGCTTCTGCCCTGCCTCGACAATCGCCTCGAACCGCGGCACCCCGCGCGCCATCGCCTCCACCGCGAAATCGACCAGCATGATCGCATTCTTGGTGACAATGCCCATCAGCATCAGGATGCCGATGACAACCGGCATCGAGATCGCCTTGTTGGCAAGGTAAAGCGCGATGATCACCCCGCCGATGGAGAACGGCAGGGAGGCGAGAATGGTCACCGGCTGCAACACGGAGGAGAACAGCAGGATCAGAACCACCAGCACCATCATCAGCCCGGCGCCCATCGCCTGCGCGAAGCTGGAGAACACCTCGCCCATCACCTCGGCATCGCCGAATTCCTTCAGCGTCACCCCCGGTGGCAGCGCCTTGGCCGAGGGCAGCTCGGAAATGGCCTTGGTGGCCTCGCCCAGGGCATCGGTGCCGATCAGATCGGCCTCCACCGCCACGCGCCGCACACGGTCATAGCGGTCGATGCTGGTCGGCCCCTGGCCGAAATCGATATCGGCGAAGGCCGCGAGCGGCAGCGAGGCGCCGCGTGCATTGGTCACCCGCAGTGTCTCCAGCGTCGTCACGCTCTCGCGCGCTTTCTCGTCCAGCTGCACGCGGATCGGTACCAGCCGGTCGCCGGCGTTGAACCGGGCGAGATTCGGCCCGACATCGCCGATGGTGGCGATGCGGATCGCTTCGGACAGCGCATCGGTGGTCACGCCGAGGTCGGCTGCCACATCGGGCCGCGGACGGATGCGGATTTCCGGCCGGTCCAGCGCCGCGGTGGAGACGACATTGGCGAGGATCGGCACCCGCTTCATCTCGGAGGCGATGGCTGCGGCCGAGCGCGAGACCTGATCGCCATCCGCCCCCTGCACCACCATCTGCACGCCGCGCATGCCGTTGTCCTTCATGAACCAGTAGCGGATGTCGGTCAGCGCCTTCAGGTCTTCGCCGATCTCGCGCTCCATCTGCTTCTGGCTCAGCGTGCGTTGGCTCTTGTGGACGAAGTTGATGACGATGGTGGCCTTGCGCACCTCCTTGGAGGCCGTACCGGCACTGGCGACCTTGCCGCCCTCGACGAACACACTCTTCACTTCCGGCCGCGCCTTGAGGCGACGAACGATCTCATCGGTTACGCGCACCGAGTCATCCAGCCGCGAGCCGGGAGCCAGTTCCACCCCCATCAGCGCGCGCGCCACATCCTCCCCTGGCAGGAAGCCGGAGGGCAGCAGCTTGGCCGAGGCAAGGCAGCCCCAGAACAGCACCCCGCCAATCGCCAGCGTGATCCAGCGATGGCGCACCGAGGCGCGCACAACAGCCATATAGCCGCGCATCACAGGCCCCTCGCCCTCGTTCCGCTCTTCATGCGGCTTGAGGAAATAGGCCGCCATCAACGGCGTGATCAGCCGCGCCACCAGCAGCGAGAAGATCACCGCGACGGCCACCGTGAGACCGAACTGCTTGAAATACTGCCCGGCGATGCCGCCCATGAAACTGACGGGCGTGAACACAGCAACGATGGTGAACGAAATCGCGATAACCGCGAGGCCGATTTCATCCGCCGCTTCCAGCGAGGCACGATAGGCCGATTTGCCCATCCGCATATGCCGGACGATATTCTCGATCTCGACAATCGCATCGTCCACCAGAATGCCGGTCGCCAGCGTGATCGCCAGCAGCGAGACAAGGTTGAGCGAGAAATCCATCGAGTAAAGCACCCAGAAGGTGGGGAACACCGACAGGGGAATGGCCAGCGCCGAGATGACCGTGGCGCGGAAATCCTTGAGGAAGATGAAGACGACCAGAACCGCCAGCAATGCGCCTTCGATCAGGGTCTTCATCGCCGATTTGTAGTTGCCCACCGTATAGGCGACATAGCTGTCGATCTCTTTGAGTTCGACATCCGGATTGGCGCGGTTGAGATCGTCGATCTTCTTCTTGACTGCGATTTCGAGCTCCGCGTCCGAGGCGCCCTTGGCGCGCGAAATGGCAAACGCCACCACCGCCTTGCCGTCGAGCCGGGCATAGGAGCGCTGCTCCGCCGTCCCGTCCACCACCGCGCCCAGCTCCGCCAGCCGCACCTTGCGCCCGCCAGCCAGCGTGATCATCGTGGCGGCGAGGTCGTCCACCGTCCGCGCGCCAGCCAGCGTGCGGATCGACTGCTCCTGCCCGGCAATTTCCCCCCGCCCGCCGGCGAGATCGACATTGGTGGCACGCAGCTGCCTGTTGACATCGCCTGCGGTAATGCCGAGCGCGGCCAGCCGGTCCGGGTCGAGCATCACGCGGATTTCGCGGTCAACACCGCCGACACGGTCCACCCCGCCCACACCCTTGATGCTTTGCAGGTTACGGATCACCACATCATCGACAAACCAGGAAATCTCCTCCAGCGTCTTGGCCGGTGCATAGGCCGCGAAGGTCAGGATCGGCAGTCCGGCGATATCGAGCCGCTTGATGATCGGCTCGTCAATGGTGCGCGGCAGATCCGAGCGCACCCGCGCCACCGCATCCTTCACATCGTTCAGCGCCCGATCGGAGTTGACCTCCAGCCGGAATTCAATCGTCGTGGCCGAAACGCCATCGCCGATCGACGAGGTGATGTGCTTCACCCCGGCAATACCGGCAATCGCATCCTCGACCTTCTTGGTCACCTGCGTTTCAAGTTCAGACGGCGCCGCGCCCGATTGCGTCACCTGCACAGTGACGAACGGCACATCGATGTTCGGAAACCGCGTGATCGGCATCTTGTCGAAGCTGATGACCCCGAGGATCGTCAGCACCACGAACAGCAGGATGCCGGGAATCGGGTTGCGGATCGACCAGGCGGAAATGTTCATCCGGGACTCGGCCATCAGTGCGCCCCCTCGTCCACCGGGGTTACGGCGTCGCCATCCCGCAGGAAGGCGCCGGCCTTGACCACAATCTTCTCATCGCCCTTGAGGCCGCTGACCGCCTCCACCTCGCGCCCGGCGATAACCCCGGTGCGGATCGGCGCGGTGACAATGGCGCCATCCTTCACCGTCTGCACAAACGGGCCTTTCTCGCCATAGAGCACCGCCGACAGCGGCACCGCCAGACCTTTCACCCGCTTGGTCTCCACCTTGCCGCGCGCGAAGGCGCCGATCTTGAAGCTGCCGCGATCCTTCACCTGGATGCGGATGCGGCCGAGCCGGGTGGCCTTGTCGATTTCCGGCGAGACGAGACGCACCAGCCCGACCTCCGTCACATCGCCCACCGTGATGCTCGCCGGCAGGCCCACGGCAATGCGGTTGACCTGCACTTCCGGCACCTCGGCCTCAAGTTCCACATCGCCATCGGCAATCAGCCGGAACATCGGCTCCCCCGCCATCGCGGCCAGCCCACCCGTCTTGGCCGAGCGGCGATAGATCACGCCGGCCGCCGGCGCCTTCACTTCCGTGCGCTGCAGGCGGATGTTGAGTTCCCGCCGCTGCGCCTCGATTGCTGCCCGGTCGGCCTGGCTCACCACCAGCCCGTCGCGCGCCGCCGTCAGCCGCGCGGCTGCGGCCTTCTCGTCGTTGGTCTGCAGATCGAAGGTTGCCTGCGAGGCAAAGCCGGTCTTGCGCAGCTGGGTGGTGCGCTCCAGCGCCTGCTGGGCCTGCTGAAGCTGCGCCTCGCTCTGCACGATCTGGCTTTTTGCCTGCGCGATGGCAGCGTCGGTCTTGGCCAGCGCGGCATCGTTCTGCGCCAGCTGCGCGTCCAGCGTCTCGCGGCTGAGGCGGGCCAGCACCTGCCCCTTGGCAACGCTCTGGCCTTCCTCGGCGAGAAGATCGGTGATCCGCAGCCCGTCGATTTCCGCCGAAACCAGCACGTCCTCGCGCGCCACCAGCGTGCCGGTCAGCTGTACGCTCTCGACGATATCGCCCTGCCGCACCCCGGCCACCGTCACGCGCGGCCCCTTGACCGCGCTCGATGCCTTGGCAGGCTCGGCACCCATGGCCGCGCCGGCGCCCAGAAGGAAGGCCGCAAGACCAGCGGCAACACAAACAGCGCGCATCATTGCACGGCTCCAGTCAGATTACGGTCGGGAAGGGTCGGCGCCAGCGCGGCCGGGGCAGCGCCGCCGGTCATCAACTGCCGCATCATGTCGAGAATAAGGGGGGCAACAGCCGCCCCGTTGAAATCCGGGCTCATCACCCGGCGGATGAACATCGCGTCGCCCAGCATCGCCATCACCATGGCCAGCTGATCGGCCGGGATGCCGGGCGGAATGCGCCCCTCGCCCCGCGCGCGGGCCACCAGTTCGGTCAGCATCCGCCTGAGCAGCGTGTCGCAGCCATTGAGCGTCTGGGCCACCCGTGCATTGCGATGCGCCTCGGCGACGATTTCGACAAACAGCGCCACCTTGTGCGCCGGCCTTTCGACAACGCAGGTCATCAGCGCCTGTTCCATCGCGCCGAAGAAGTCCTGCTGCTCGCCCAGCGTCTGGAGCAGACAGGCGATCTCCTCGCGGTCACGGGCGACAATGCCCTCGATCAGCGCTTCCTTGGAATCGAAATAGACATAGAGCGCGCCGGCGCTCACCCCCGCCTGCCTGCAGATATCCTGCATCGTGGTGCGGTGAAATCCCGACCGGGCGAAGCAGATCTCCGCCGAATCGAGAATGTTCGCCGCCCGTTTGGCGTGCTTGTCGTCAGTCAGTTTGGGCATGGGCGATCGGCCCCGTCAGCGTGAAAGCTCAACGCAAAAAACGAATGAACGTTCGTTTTTTATTTGAGCCGGACCAGGCTGTCAATCCGCTCCGCACGGTGAGAGACCTGCCGCCCGGCAAGCCTTTTCTAACCATCCCTGCGGTCTGCCGTGTGCAAACGTGCAAATCGCCGGTGCCGAAAGGTCATTCGATAAAACTCGACGCGATTACGCAACGGAATGGCCAATAGCCTTGTCTATGGTTGAGCCTGAGAACAGAAATTGAGCGTGAGGCTGGGTCCGGTCGTGTCGTTTACTGCAAGTTCAGGCCCTTCCGCTGGCCCTCTTCCTTCCGCGCCGCCTGCCATCCGATCCCTGCCGTTCGCAGCGGTGCCGCTGGCTGCCTCGTTGCTCGCTTCCGGCATTGCCGGGGCCGCACTGGCCGGTCCGGCGGGTCTGCTGCCAGCACTGGTCGCCAGTCTGGCCTCCACGGCCTGCTGGCTGCCCGCACTCATCCGCCAGCGGACGGAAGCCGCCCGCGCCCTCGCCACTGCCCGTCAAACGCTCGAAGGAGCTTCCCGCATGGATGCCACCACCGGCCTGATGAGCCGCGCCGCCTTTGCCGAGAAAGCCGCCACCGTTTTTGCCGGCGCCCGCGCCGGCGGCGGCCTTGTCTCGGCTGTCGTCGTCGAGGTGGAGCACCTCAAGCTGATCAACGACGAGCATGGCTCGGAATGCGGCGATGCCGTGCTCGCGCATGTCGCCAAGCTGATCGGCCTCAACATCCAGCCCAAGGTCGATCTGGCGGCCCGCACCGCCGGCGCGGAGTTTGTGTTGCTGCTGCCCGAGGCGGATGACGCCTGGGCCGGCACGTTTGTCGAGCGGCTGCGCGGCACGTTGGCCAACCGGCCGATCCAGTACAACAGCGAGTATATCACCGTCACCGCCAGCATCGGCACCGCGGCGCTGACCACCGTCGACAGCGATGTGGAGGCGCTTGTCCGCCGCGCCCGCAAGGCGGTGGAAGCCGGCCGCGAGACGGCCCGCACCGAGCCGGCCGTCCGCCCTGCTCAGCTGCCGCTGGCGGCCTGATCGTCCGTCAACGCGCGGGCGCGCTCCGTCAGTTTGGTGATGATGGCGCCAAGCTGCGCCCGCTCGCCCTCCTCAAGCGCATCGATGAGGTGCCGCTGACGCTCCAGCACCAGCGGCACAATGGCTTCGAACAGCCGCCGCCCGGCGCCGGTCAGCGTCAGCAGTTTGGTGCGCCGGTCGGCCCGCCCCTCGGCGCGGGCGATCAGCCCCTTGCGCTCCATCTCGGCTACGGCACGGCTCACCTGCATCTTGTCGAGCGTTGAATACTCCGCCACCTCGGTCGCCGTGGCGCGCGCCAAGTTGGAAAGCGCCACCAGCACGCGCCATTCCTGCCGCGTCAGGTCAAACCGGTCGGCATAGACCGCCGCCATGGTGCGGGAGACGGCTTCCGCCAGCACGGCGAGCCGATAGGGAAAAAACACCTGCATATCGAGGCCGACGCGCCCCGCATCCGCCTTGTCCCTGTCCGTCCCGGCCATCCGCGCACCTCCCTGCCCGTTCATTATCATCCGTTACCGCTTCCGCACAACCGACGGAATTCGCATGACTTTCATCAAGCGCACTTGACACATTTAGTAACGTTTGTTACGAACCGCCATCCAACCAGAACCGACGAGGAAACCCCATGCGCGTCGAACGCTTTCATCATGTCGCCTTCCGCTGCAAGGACGCCAAACAGACAGCGGATTTCTACAAGCGCGTGCTGAACATGGACCTGCTCGGCGCGATTGCAGAGGACAAGGTACCCTCCACCAAGGCGCCGGACCCGTATATGCATATCTTTCTCGATGCCGGCGCCGGCAACATCCTCGCCTTTTTCGAGCTGCCGAATTCCCCTCCGATGGGCCGGGACGAGAACACCCCGGTCTGGACCCAGCACATCGCCTTCGAGGTGAAGGATATGGCAGCGCTGGAGGAAGCCAAGGCCCGCGCCGTGGCCGACGGGCTGGAGGTGATCGGCCCGACCGACCACAACATTTTCCAGTCGATCTATTTCTTCGATCCCTCGGGCCACCGGCTGGAGGTGGCCACCTGGTCCGCCACGCCCGACAAGCTGAAACGGATGAAAGACAATTCCCCCGCGATGCTGGAGGAATGGGCGAAGACGAGAAAGCCGCCAAAGCACAACGCCTGGCTGCACGAGAAGGAATTCGGCACGGCCTGAGCCTGCCGGCGCCGGTGCGGGCGGGCGCAGCTTGCCGCTCGCCTCGCCGGCGGAACTATGACAGGTTGCTGCCCTCCCCGTTCGCAAACCGGGGAACGGACGCGAGGGGAGGCGCGACCGGTTCATGCTGAACACCTACACCTATCCGATTTTCGATTACGTCCAGTCTGCCGAGCAGCGCGAGGGCATCATGCGCCGTCACCCGGTGGTGGTGATCGGCGCCGGGCCGATCGGCCTTGCCGCCGGGCTGGATTTCGCCCGCCGCGGCATCCCCACCGTCATCCTCGATGACAACAACACCGTGTCTGTCGGCTCCCGCGCCGTGTGCTACGCCAAGCGCCCGCTGGAGATTCTCGATCGCCTCGGCGTCGCCGCTCCGCTGGTTGACAAGGGCATCTCGTGGAAGGTCGGCAAGGTCTTCTTCCGCGACAAGCTGGCCTACCAGTTCGATCTGTTGCCGGAGAGCGATCACAAGATGCCGGCCATGATCAACCTCCAGCAGTATTATCTGGAGGAGGCGCTGGTCGCCGCGCTGGAGCGCGAACCGCTGGCGGACCTGAGATGGAAGCACAAGGTCACCGCCATCACCCAGCACAAGGATCACGCCACCCTGACGGTGGAAACACCGGATGGAGCCTTCGCCATGGAGGCGACATGGGTGGTTGCCTGCGATGGCGCCAACTCCGACACGCGCACCATGGTCGGCGCCGAATTCACCGGCCAGTTTTTTCAGGACCGGTTCCTGATCGCCGATGTGGTGATGAAGGCGGATTTTCCGACCGAGCGGTGGTTCTGGTTCGATCCGCCCTTCCACCCCAACCAGTCGGTGCTGCTGCACAAGCAGGCGGACAACGTCTGGCGCATCGATTTCCAGCTGGGATGGGACGCCGATCCGGTCGAGGAGAAAAAGCCGGAGAACGTTATCCCCCGTATCCGGAACATGCTGGGCGAGCATGTCGAGTTCGAGCTTGAATGGGTCTCGATCTACCAGTTCGCCTGCCGACGAATGCAGGATTTTCGAGTGAATCGGGTGCTTTTTGCCGGCGATGCGGCCCATCAGGTCTCGCCCTTCGGCGCGCGCGGCGCCAACACCGGCTTTCAGGATATCGACAATCTCGGCTGGAAGCTGAAGCTGGTGCTCGATGGCAAGGCGCCGGAGCGGCTGATTGATACGTATACTGAAGAGCGCGTCTTCGCGGCCGACGACAACCTGACGAATTCCACCCGTTCGACCGATTTCATCACCCCGAAGAGCCCGATGAGCCGGCGATTCCGCAATGCGGTGCTCGAACTGGCCGAGACCGTGCCCGGCATCCGCCCGCTGGTCAATTCAGGCCGCCTCTCGCGCCCGACGCCGTATCTCAACTCCTCCCTGAACACTCAGGATAGCGTTGATTTCAAAGGAAAAATGAAGCCGGGAACGAACGGTGACGACGCCCCGGTGACTGTGGCCGGCAAGCCCTCGTGGCTGCTCAACCAGCTGGGCGACAGCTTCACGGTGCTGGTGTTCGGTCGTGTTCCCGCCGGCATCACCATCGACCATGCCGGAGTCAGCGCGACAATCCTCGGTGTCGATGATGATTTCGGCGATCCCACCGGCCTTGTCGGCACCCGTTATGACGGCCAGCCCGGCACCACCTATCTCATCCGGCCGGATCAGCATGTCGCCGCCCGCTGGCGGCATTTTGACCCCGATCTGATCCGCGCCGCCCTCGCCCGCGCCCTTGGCTACGAGGCCTGACATGCCGCTGAACACCAACGCGAACATCGCCGATCAGGACGGATTCTATTCCGAACTGATCGAATCCCAGCGCGGCCTGAGCGATGAAGACGCTGCGCTGATGAACTGCAAGCTGTTGATCCTGCTCGCCAATCATATCGGAGACCGCAGTGTGCTGAGCGAAGCACTGCGCCTTGCGGCGCCGCGTTCACCCGGCCGAACAGCGGGCTGAACAAACCTCAGCCGGCCACCGTCTGCGCTTCCGCCACCGCGATCGCCGTCATGTTGACCACCCCGCGTGAGGTGGCCGAGCTGGTCAGCACATGCGCCGGCCGCGCCGGCCCGAGCAGGATCGGCCCCACCGGCTGCGCATCGGCCAGCACCTTGGCGAACTGATAGGCGACATTCGCCGCGTCAAGGTTCGGAAACACGAGGATGTTCGCCTGCCCCTTCAGCATCGAAGACGGCAGAACACGCTCCCGAACATGATCGAGCAACGCACTGTCGGCTTCCATCTCGCCGTCGATTTCAAGGCCCGGCGCCCGCGCGCGGACAAGGTCCAGCGCCTTGCGCATCTTCAGCGACGAGGGCGTGTCGTGTGCACCGAAATCGGAATGCGACACCAGCGCGATCTTCGGCGCGATGCCGAAGCGCTGGACATGATCAGCCGCGGCGATCGCGATTTCCGCCAGTTCCTCGGCGGAGGGATCGGGCTGCACATGGGTATCGGTGAGGAAGTACTGCCCTTTGGCGGTGATCATCAGGCTCATCGCCGCAAAATCCCTGAGGCCCGGCGCCATCCCGATGATTTCATTGATCAATCGTAGCTTGGAACGATACCGCCCTTCAAGCCCGCAGATCATCGCATCCGCATCCCCGCGATGCACCGCCAGCGCCGCCACCACGGTGGTGGAGGTGCGCACCAGCACGCGCGCCGCCTCGGGCGAGATGCCCTTGCGTCCGGCCCGGTCCATGTAGGTCTGCACATAGTCGCGGTAGCGCGGATCGTCCTCCGGGTTGACCAGTTCGAGATCCTTGCCCGGGCGGATCGAAAGGCCGAACTTCTGCACCCGCGCCTCGACCACCGCCGGTCGGCCGATCAGGATCGGGATCGCCATCCCGTCTTCCAGTACCACCTGCGTGGCGCGCAGCACCCGCTCATCCTCGCCATCGGCATAGATCACGCGCTTGGGGTCGGCCTTCGCCGCCGCAACCACCGGCTTCATCACAAAGCCGGAGCGGAACACGAACCGATGCAGGCTGTCGCCATAGGCGTCCATGTCGGTGATCGGCCGCGTCGCCACTCCGGTGCGGGCTGCCGCCTCGGCCACCGCCGGCGCGATCCTGAGGATCAGCCGCGGGTCAAACGGGGAAGGAATGAGGCTTGTCGGGCCAAAAATGCGGGTCTCGCCACCATAGGCACGGGCCACGACATCGGAGGGCGCCTCGCGCGCCAGCGCGGCAATGGCCTCCACCGCCGCCAGCTTCATCTCCTCGTTGATCGCGGTGGCGCCGCAATCGAGCGCGCCGCGGAAAATATACGGAAAGCACAGGACGTTGTTGACCTGATTGGGATAATCCGATCGCCCGGTGCAGATCATCGCATCCGGCCGCGCGGCCAGCGCCTCCTCCGGCATGATCTCCGGCGTCGGATTGGCGAGCGCCAGAATCAACGGATTGGGCGCCATGGCTTTCACCATCTCCGGCTTCAGCACCCCGGCGGCGGACAGGCCCAGGAACACGTCCGCGCCGTCAATCACCTCGGCCAGCTTCCGTTTGTCGGTTTTCTGCGCGAAAATACCCTTGTAGGGGTCCATCAGCTCCTTGCGCCCCTGATAGACAACGCCTTCGATATCGGTCACCCAGATGTTCGCCGGCTCCGCCCCAAGCGAGACGAGCAGGTTGAGGCACGCCAGCGCCGCCGCCCCGGCGCCGGACGCGACGATCTTGACCCGAGAAATATCCTTGCCGACCAGCGACAGCCCGTTGCGCACCGCCGCGGCGACGATGATTGCCGTGCCGTGCTGATCGTCATGAAACACCGGGATATTCATCCGCTCACGGCAGATGCGCTCCACCTCGAAGCATTCCGGCGCCTTGATATCCTCGAGATTGATGCCGCCGAATGTCGGCTCCAGCGCGCAGACGACATCGACCAGCTTGTCGACGTTCTTCTCCGCCACTTCGATGTCGAACACATCGATTCCGGCGAATTTCTTGAAAAGGACCGCCTTGCCCTCCATCACCGGCTTGGAAGCGAGCGGGCCGATATCCCCCAGGCCCAGCACCGCCGTGCCATTGGAGATGACAGCGACGAGATTGGCCCGCGTGGTGTATTCGGCCGCCGTTTCGGGATGCTTGCGAATTTCCTCGCACGCCGCCGCCACGCCGGGCGAATAGGCCAGCGCCAGGTCGCGCTGGTTGCCGAGCGGCTTGGTCGGCACCACCTCCAGCTTCCCCGGCTTGGGCAAGCGATGATAGATTAGTGCCCCGGAATACAGATCCTTGCTCATGGCGCTCCCAACCCGCAGTGCGTTTCGCATCTCGTCGGTTAGACTGTGAAGCGCCGGGTCCGCAATTGCAATCGCCGGCATGCGGTCTATTGGCAAAACGAATTTGAAGACAAAACAAAAAGAGGACGGCCATGGGCCATCCTCCTGAAGGTGCGGGCCGGGGAAGCCCGGAAAATGCTCTGCGATCAGCTGAAAAGCCGCAGCACCGCCTGATCCTGCTGGTTGGCCATCGAGAGGGCCGACTGTGACAGCTGCTGGCGCGTCTGGAGGGCCAGCAGGGTTGCCGCTTCGGCGTTCGTATCGGCGTTGACCAGCGAATCCGCGCCGGTTTCCAGCGTCGAGATGGTCGACTTGGTGAAATCCTGCCGGGTCTGGATGATCGACAGCTTCGAACCGAACGTCGAGGAGGCCGAGCGCAGCGTGGTCAGCGCATTGGTCAGGGCGGTCAGCTTGGTGGTCGCCTCGCTGTCGTCCAGCGCCGTCGCATCGGTCAGCGACAGGCCGGTCTTGGTCAGGTCGATACCATCAAGCGACAGCTCGTTCTTGTCCGCGCCGGTCTTTTCGTTGAACGCGACCTTCATCACGCCCGAGCCGCCCTTGAGCAGGTTGATGCCGTTGAAGCTCGAGTCATCGGCCAGCTTGTTGATCTGCGTCAGGATTTCGTTGAACTGGGTCACCAGCTTGGCACGATTGGCGGAGGGCGAACCGGCCGCCAGCACGATCTTGGTGGTATCGCGGTCGCCGCCGGCCGCGCCGTCGGTGTTGGTCACGGTGGTGCTGCCGCCCGAGGCCTGCGTGAGGCCGAGTTTGGTCGCTGCGTCGGCGCGGGTGGAACCGGTCGCTGCGTCAGCGGAGGCGATATCGACCGTGATCTGCTCATCTGCCGCGCCGGAAATCTTCAGCTTGCCGTTCTCGGTCACTTCCGCCGAGGCAACGCCCGAAGCGTTGATGGCGCTGACAAGATCGGACACCTTGTTGCTGCCCACAGCCGCCAGATCGAACGAGAAGGACTTGTCGACCCCGCCCTTCGTGGTCGTGATCTTGAACGTATCGCCGTTGGCAAAGCCGAGATTGGCCAGCGTCTGGTTCTCGGCCTGCGCCTTGGCGGTCGCGCCGGTCGAGCCGGTGGTATCGATCACCGCGTTGCCTTCCAGCGAGTTGTAGCTGGAGGAGCTCTTGTCTGCCAGCGCCTGACGGGCGGTGGACTGGGCGGATTCGACAAGACGCGTGATGCCGCTGATGCCGTTGTTGGCCGCGTTGATGGTCTGCACCGCGTTGGAAATACCATCCAGCAGGCCGCTCAGATCGTTGGCGCGGCTGTTGAGGCCGGCGGCGGTGAAGAAGTTGGTGGCGTTATCGAGCGCCGAGTTCACCTTCTTGCCGGTGGCCAGACGGTTCTGCGACGTTGCCATCATATCGGCGGTGGTCTGGAGGGAATTGAGGTTCTGGCGAACCGACTTGGAAAGCGACACATTGGACATGCGAGTGACCTCTGGAACAAAAGACCCTGGCGAGACAATCTCGCGGTCATTCAACCCTAGGCTGCATTTCCTAATAGACGGTTAGTTCAATCGGCGGGCTTTGACACAACCCTTACGTGCTTTTCCGAAGGCAGGATTCCCCGCGCCAGGCAGGCGAAGCATCCGCATCGGTGTCGCCCCCTTCCTCATCAACGAGATCGAGACGAGACAGGAATGCTGCATTTCCATCAAGGTTCGCGCATTGAAGATGCAAGGACTCAATAACAGCCTTCAATTCAAGGTGAAAAATCGAACGGTGCGAATCAACCAATTCTTTCAAATCATCGGACGCAAATTTCAGAAGACTGGACGCTGCTTCAATTTGCGACGTGATAATCCCAATACTACTGGCAACTTTTGCGCTATTCATGTTTCACCTGCCAATTCTGTGTTCAATAGGGCGGGAACGCACAATCAGTTAGATTGCAATTAAAGGTTGTGTCAATGTCGCCTGGAACATCCACCCGGGGCTGCAGGATCGCGGAACATCAAAAGGAGAGAAAAACAGACACAACTTATGCGCGCATTTTTCTTGGGCTATGATCCGGCTATCAACCCCGGTGCTTTACGATTCGGCAACCACGTTCACAGACAATGGTCAGATTGGCAGAGGATAATTCGGCAATGCGACAGGCAGTCTGGATCGACAGCGATTGCGGCTTTGATGATATGGCCGCGATTTCCATGGTGAATGCCGATCCGCGCTGGCGCATTCTCGGCCTCAGTCTCTGCGCCGGCAATGCGCCGCTCGCCCGCGTGAAAGATCATGCCGCCCGGATGAGCAGCTTCCTCGGCTGGTCCATGCCCCTTCATGTCGGCGCTGATAAGCCGCTGATCGGCCCGCTGGTAACGGCGGAATACGCGCTGGGCATCGGCGGTCTCGGCACAGCCGGCCGCACCCTGCCCGCCGTGGCGGAGGGCTCGATCGCCGATGGCGCGGTGAATGCCTTGCGGGCAGCCGCCATGGCCGAGGACAAGCCGGTCAGCATCCTCGCGCTCGGGCCGTTGACCAACATCGCCATCGCCCTTCTGGCCCATCCGGAGATCAAGCCCCGCATCGCCCGTATCACGTGGATGGGCGGCGCCGCGATGGGCGGAAACCACACCGCCACGTCTGAATTCAACGCCGCCGTCGACCCGGAAGCCCTTGCCATCGTGCTCGACTCCGGCGTGCCCTTCCGCATGGTCGGGCTCGAATGCTGCCGGCAGGTCACCGTCAACGCCACTGACGCGATCAAGATCAGGGGCTTGCAGACCGAGCGCGCGCTGGTCCTGGCCGATCTGTTCGATGGTTACATCCGCATCGCCAGCCCGGATGGGCGCCGCCCCATGGCGCTGTACGATCCGGTCGCCGCTGCCGCCCTGCTGGATGAGCGCGCCGTCACCTTCCTGCCGGTCAACATCTCCGTCGAGCGCTCGGGCGCGCTGACGCGGGGCATGACGGTGTGCGAATTCCGCCCGCACAAGGCCAGACCGAACGCTGAAATCGCCCGCAACGCACTGGCCAGCCGGGTGATCGATCCGCTGCTGGCAGCGTTTTCCGCCCTCGCGTTGCAATCGGGGCCGCTGGCCCGCGCCTCCTGATCAGGCAAGCGGCAGTTCCTGCTCCACCAGTTGGGCGAAATAGCTCGCGCCGATCGGCGTCAGCGCATCGTTGAAATCGAAGGCCTGATTGTGCAGGGCGATGCCCGAGCGCGCACAGGCCTTCTGCCCCATTTTCACATAGGCGCCGGGCCGCTTCATCAGCATATAGGCGAAATCCTCCGCTCCCATGCTCGGCGTCCAGTTGGTCAGCACCTTGTCGGCGTCGATCACGCGGGCGGCAGCGCGGGCGGCACAATCGGCCTCGTGGGTGGTGTTGATCGTCGGCGGTGTGCCGCGAATATAATCGATCTCCGCCACTGCGCCGTGCGTTTCCGCCGTCAGTTGCACCATGTGCTTGAGCAGGCGCTCCACCTCCGCCTGCGTTTCATGCCGCAGGGTCCGCACCGTGCCGGTCAGCACCGCCGTCTCGGGAATCACATTCATCGCCGAACCGGAATTGAAGGTCGACACACCGACGACCGCGGAATCGAACGAATTCGTCCGGCGGGAGACGATGCTCTGGAGCGCGACAACGATGTGGCTGCCCACCAGCACCGGGTCGATGGCATGGTGCGGCCGTGCCGCATGTCCGCCCTTGCCGCGAATGCGGATTTCGAACCGGTCCGCTGCCGCCATCACCGGCCCGGCAACCGCTGTGATCATGCCGAGCGGCAACAGCGGATCGGTATGCGCGGCATAGATCGCATCGCACGGGAAGCGCTCGAACAGCCCGTCATCCATCATCGCCCGCGCACCGCGCGCGCCCTCCTCCGCCGGCTGGAAGATGAAGTGCACGATGCCGGAGAAGTTCCGCGTTTCCGCCAGATAGCGCGCCGCGCCGAGCAGCATCACCGTATGCCCGTCATGCCCGCATGCATGCATCCGCCCCGCCACGGTGCTTTTATATGGCACATCGCCGGTTTCGGTCATCGGCAGGGCATCCATGTCCGCCCGCAGGCCGAGCGCCCGGTTGGCGCCGCCCTTGCCGCGGAGCACGCCGACAAGCCCGGTGCCGCCGATGCCGCGATGCACCTCGATGCCCCAGCTTTCCAGCTTTTCAGCAACGAAATCGGACGTTCGATGTTCTTCGAAGCCCAGTTCGGGATGCGCATGCAGATCCTGCCGCCACCCCGCCAGTTCGTTCTCAAGCTCCGCGATGCGGCTCAGGACAGGCATTCGACAACCCTTGTTCCGGCAAACGATGACAGCACGATCATTTTTGAACCCTCCCGGCGATGTTGGCAACAGGCGGAAGTCGCCGGTTTGCTGTTGCGCTTGGCCCCGTTCCATCGTTTCGTAGGCATCCGCAAAACGACAGGGATTCCCCGCAGATGATCTGTGACCGCCGCACAATACTGGCCGGAATTGCCGGCATGATCGGCCTCTCCGGCTCTGTCGAAGCACAACAGGAATGGCCGACGCGATCGCTGACGCTGGTCGTCCCTTTCACGCCCGGCGGCTCGACCGACATTCTCGCCCGCCTTCTGGCGCAGAAACTGGGGGATGCGCTGGGAAAACCGGTGATTGTCGAAAATCGCCCCGGTGCCGGCGGATCCATCGGCGCCGAGCTGGTGGCCCGCGCTGCGCCGGATGGGCACACCCTGCTGATGGGACACATCGGTACGCTGGCGGTGAACCCGAGCCTATATCCCGCCCTCGGCTATGACCCGCTGAAGAGCTTTGCGCCCGTCAGCCAGATCGCCGCGGTCCACAACGTGCTCGTGGTCCACCCCTCCGTCCCGGCTCAGTCTGTCCGGGAACTGATTGATTACGCAAAGAAAAATCCGGGACAGGTGACCTACGCGACCGGCGGCAACGGCAGCGCCGCACATATCGCCACCGTCGCGCTGGCCGATGCGGCGGGGCTCGATCTTCTCCATGTGCCCTACAAGGGCACGGCCCCCGCCGTGACCGATCTTCTGGCCGGGCGGGTGTCGATGGCGCTCACCGGCGCCCCGGTCCTGCTGCCGCATATTCAGGCGGGAAAACTGCGGGCTCTGGCTGTTTCGGGCCTGAATCGGCTGAAAAGCGCGCCGAACCTGCCGACAATCGCCGAAGCGGCGGCCCTCCCCGGGTTCGAGGCCTCGCAGTGGTACGGCATCGTCGTGCCGGCCGGCACCCCGGGCCCGGTTGTTGATCGCCTCAACAAGGAAATCGCCAGGGCAATGACCGCGCCGGACACCATTGAACGGCTGGCGCCGGAAGGGGCGGATGTCACTGTCAACAGCCCGGAGGGGTTCCGCAGCTATATCGCCGGCGAACAGGACCGCTGGGGCAAATTGATCCGCAAACTCGGGCTGAAAGCCGAATAATCCGGCATTTACAATCCGATTTCCGCAAAAACCCGGGCGAGATCGGCTTTCCCCTCGTCCGTCAGCGGCTTTTGCGGCGGCAGCGGCGCGCCGACGGCATAGCCCTGCAATTCCAGCCCGCCCTTGATGCAGGCGGCGAGATTGTACTTCTGGAATGCCTGGTTGAGCCGCCACAGCCGGCGCTGCAACACCATCGCCTCATCCCACCGCCCGGCGCAACAAAGGTTATATAATTCAACGCTCTGGCGCGGCGCAACGCAGGCCGGACCGGCCATCCACCCCACCCCGCCGATCAGCATCACCGCAGCCGGAATATGCGCCGAGGCAGCGAAAATCTTCATCCGGTCGCCGCACCGGTTCATGATCGACAGCAAACGCCCGGTGTTGGAGGATGCATCCTTGAGATAGCGCACGTTTGGCAGCCCGGCGAGCCTGTCGATCACCGGCAGGCTGAGGTCCGACCGCTGGAAACTGGGGTTGGTATAGAGCACCACCGGCAGGTCGGTGGCGCCGGCAATGGCGCCGAAATACTGGACGATCTGGTCATCCTCCAGTGGAAAATAGGCTTCGAGTACGCCGAGCAGGCCATCGACGCCGAGCGAGGAAAACGTCTCCGCCTGCTTCACCGCATCCACCGTGGTCGTCGCGGCAACCCCCGCCACCACCGGCACGCGGCCCGCCGCCGCCTCCACCACCACCTGCACGACGCGGGTCTTCTGCGCGAAATCGAGATAGGCGAATTCGCCGGTGGACCCCAGCGGCGTCAGCCCGTGCACCCCGGCCTTGATCAGATCATCACAGAGCCGGGCGAGCACCGCATCCTTGACGCGCCCCTCCGCGTCGATCGGCGAGACGAGATAGGGGAACACCCCGTGGAAATCAGCAGCCATGGCATCCATCGTTGCAGCGGTTCGCGAGTGCCGCCAGCATACCGGCAGACGCCCCGCCGGCAAGCGCGGATCGCCGCCGGCTCAACGCTTCGGCAGCACCCACCCCGGTCGGGGAAAGTGGCAGGTATAGCCGTTGGGGATCCGCTCGAGATAATCCTGATGCTCCGGCTCGGCTTCCCAGAAGGCGCCGGCGGGCGCCACCTCCGTCACCACCTTGCCCGGCCACAGGCCGGAGGCATCGACATCGGCGATGGTCTCCAGCGCGGTCAGCCGCTGCGCCTCGGAACAGGCATAGATCGCCGAGCGGTAGGACATCCCCCGGTCGTTGCCCTGCCGGTCCGGCGTCGTCGGATCATGGATCTGGAAGAAGAATTCGAGGATGCGGCGATAGCTGATGACCGCGGGATCGAACAGGATCTCGATCGCCTCGGCATGCGTGCCGTGATTGCGATAGGTGGCGAAGGACACGTCCCCGCCGGTATACCCGACGCGGGTGGCGACAACGCCCGGAAGGCGGCGGATGAGATCCTGCATGCCCCAGAAGCAGCCGCCGGCGAGAATGGCCTTGTCCATCGCCTAACCCTCCACCTGATCGAGATAGGCGCCATACCCCTCCGCTTCCATCGCCTCGCGCGGGATGAACCGCAGCGCGGCCGAATTGATGCAATAGCGCAGGCCGCCCCGCTCGCGCGGCCCGTCGGGGAAGACATGGCCGAGGTGGCTGTCGCCATGGGCCGAGCGCACTTCCGTCCGCACCATGCCATGCGACACGTCGCGATGCTCGATCACATGCGTCGGCTCGACCGGTTTGGAAAAGCTTGGCCAGCCGCAGCCGGAGTCGAACTTGTCGGCGGAGGCAAACAGCGGCTCGCCCGAGACGATATCGACATAGAGGCCGGCGGCCTTCGTGGTGTTGTAGGCGCCGGTGAATGGCCGCTCGGTGCCGTTCTCCTGCGTCACGCGATATTGCTCGGCGTTCAGCCGGGCAATCGCCTCTTCGCTTTTCCGGTAGCGTGTCATGGTCCCTCTCCTCTGCTGCAAGAGATGGGATGCGCGGCCGGTTCGTCCAGCCCCCGCCGGCGGCTTTTCCTGTCTGTCAGGGGCAGAGCGCCCGGGCGATGGCGGGCACCATCACCGCGCTCGCCGCCTCCGGCGTCGGGTGCACACCGTCCGGTATCGCGGTGGCAAGGTCGCTCCTCGCCCCCCAGGCCGCGGCATGGTCGATCAGCCGCAGGCCCCGTTCGCCGGCGATCTGCCGGTAAAGATCGTAGTACCGCGCCAGATGGGGGCGCACGCCGGCCACCTCGCCATGGGTGGGGTTCATCGTCATCAGCAGCACCCGGGCATGGGGAGCCACCTGATCGAGAAACGACAGCGTATTGGCGCGCGCGGTCTCAAGCGGGATATTGAACGCCACGTAGGCGTCGTTCATCGCAAATTCGTAGAGGACGATCTCCGGCCGGGCCTCCAGTACTGCGGCAACCCGCGTGAGCCCGTGGCCGGAATGGGTGCTGCCGACGCCGAGGTTCACCACCGTCACCGGCCGCCCGGTGCAGGCGGCCAGCGCCTGTTCGAGCGGCGCCTGCCAGCCGCCCACGGCCGTCAGGCTGGTGCCCACGGTCACGATGCGGAGCGGCGCGCCCTGCGCCGCCACCGGCGATGACCAGCCGATGGCGCCGGCCACAGCGCAGATCAGCCCCAGCATGCGCGCGGCGGGCAAAAGAGGAGCGGCAACAAGGAGCATCATGGTTCATCCTCCCCCGGGGCCGGAACAGGGGGACGCGCCCGGTTCCAGCGGATGCATCGTCACCCGGGCAATATCGGGCGCGATGATGCGCGCCTGCCGTCCCGCCGGCATCGCAACGGCGAACACCCGCGCCGCAGCGGTCTTCATTGCCAGACCGACCGGCACCATCGCCTCCCCGGGCTGCGGCTCGGCCAGCCGCGGCCGTTCCGCATCGGGCTGGGCCGGCAGGAACACCACGACCGAGCACCGGCCCGCAGCTTCGGCCGGCAGCACAACCTCGCCGCCCGTCACGGCAAGATCGATGCCCGCGCCGGTGCGGACTAGCCTGTCCCGCCCGGCGGCATCGATCAGCCGCAACCGCAAGGGCAGCGCCGCCCCGGCCGCCGCACGGAACAGCTGCGTCTCGTTGCCGGTGACGCCATCATGGAGCACACCGGCCAGCGACAGCGGCGCCAGCACCGCCAGCACGCGGCGGGCCTTGGGCATCCGCGCCTCCGTACCTTCCGGCGCCGGCAGATAGTTGAGGAAGAAATCCAGCGCAGGGATGTTGAGGGCAAGGCCATCCGCCGTGAACCGATGCCCGCCCGAAACGACATCGAGGATCGAGTGTTCATCCGGGAAGGCAGCCATCCACGCCAGCGTATCGGTATAGATGCGGGGGGCCGCACCGCGCGTCGGCCCACCCCGCAGCGGGGCGAACGCCGCCGCTCCCTCCTCGCGCAGCAGGGCATAGGTCTCGTCCAGCGTGCGGCTGGGCCCGGCAGGCAGGGACAGTACCTTTTCCGCATGCGGCTGCACGGTTACAGCCGCGCTGGCGCTCGCCAGCACGAGAACGGCGATCACCGGCCACCGCCAGAGGCGGGCGCGCACCATCGGCTCCGGCGCAAGCGCCAGCGCCAGCAGACACCCCACCGCGATATACCCGCCGTAGATCATGTTGATCGAGTAGACCAGCTTGGCCAGCGTCAGCCCTGCCAGAGCGGCCAGCCCGGCCCAGACGGGTATCGCCTCGGCCCGGAACAGCCCCCGGCCTTGCCGCATTGCGGCCAGCACGACCCATCCCCCCAGCGCGAACGGCGCCAGCAGCGCCGGCACCGCGCTGGCAAGATGGGCATAGTTGAGCATGAAGGTGGTGTGCGACAATTCCAGAATGCGCGCATTGACGACCGGCGGAAAGCCCAACCCCTTCAGCCATGCCGGCGCCTGCCCGTTGAAGATGCCGACAAACGTCTGGCTGCGCTGGCTGACAAACGAATCGATCTCCGCGAGATACGCGCCGTAGCCGCCTTCGACCCACATCAGCGGAACGACCGAAACGATGACCAGCGGCAGGCCGCCGGCCACCGCGGCCAGAACGCGCGCCAGCGGGCCGAGCCCGTCACGCGGGGCCCAGTAGCGATGCCCGGCAAGACAGTGAACCGCCAGCGGCGCCCCGAAGCCAAGTGCCATCGGATGCGCGCCGGCGGCAAGCGCAGCCAGCAAGGCCGAAGCACACCACACCAGCGCACCCCGCAGCGGTGCCGGCGAGGGCCGGGGCGGCAACACCAGAAACGGCAGGGCGACACTGGCCACGCCGCACAGCAGGATGATCTGCTCGAACCGCACGCTCCGCGACATCAAAAAGAAGGTCGGAGACACCGCCAGCAGCGCGACCATCGCCAGCGCCAGCCCCGCCGAGCGGGCATGCCGCCACACCAGCAGCGCGATCAACGCCGCGATGCCGAGCATCGACAAGGCCGAGATCACCCGCGCCCCGGCACCGGAGAAGCCGAACAGCCACTGCAACCCGGCCAGCGGCGCGAACGCCAGAAGCGGCGGATAGGCCCGCACCGCGCCGGCATTGAACGTATCGGAATAGATCAGCGGATAGCGCCAGTCCCCGGCATGGATCAGCCGATAGGGCATGTTGAGCAGGCTGGTTTCATCCCCTCCTGCCGGCGGCACCACTGTCAACCCCTTGAGGTGGACCACCCCCCACACGGCGCACAGCAGCAGGCCGAGCACCGCCGGGACCAGCCGCCCGAAGCCCCCGGCGCGCATCACAACCGCTCTCCCGACGGCACGGTGACCGACCGGCGATAGCGCCGCCCGCCCTCCGCCACGGCCGGCGGCGGCGCAAGCCGCGCCCCGCACTGATCCAGCGTATCGGCATACCGCGACGAGCCCATATGATAGGGCACCTGCCGCGCCAGCGGCTGCGGCTCTGCGTCGGCTCCGCTCAGCCGGTCGTCAATGACCACCCGCCCGTCGGGCAGGATCGTGATCGTCCGGTCCAGCATCAGCCCGTCATTGGGCCGCGCATGGATCAGCACCTTGACCAGCAGCATCTTGAGCCACCGCGCCAGCGCCGGCATCCGCCCCACCGTGAGCGTGAACAGCCGGAAACCGAGAAAGGTGACGGGCGTGAACCGGGTCGCCGGCAGCGTCTTGAACGCCGCCTGCACCCCGATCGCCAGCGTGCCATCCTCCGCCCGGTCGAATGTCACGGTCGAGGTCCCCTGGCTGGACAGCGCCGCCTTGCCGCGCCGCACCGCATAGCCGCAATCCTCATAGACCAGCGCGCCGCCGGGTTCCCACACCTTGACGACCCCGCCCGTCCTGCCGCCCACCGCGACAACGCGCCCGGGCCGGTGCACCACGGCCATGCCGGCGGCCGGGAAGAGGGCGCTCGCCCCTTCGGCCTGCCACGGCAGCGGCCCCTCCGCCGTCAGCGGGCCGGCAGCATCGGCTGCAAACAGCAGGTTGTTGAGCAGCGGGAACTGGTTCCAGGCGTCCATTTCCTGCGCGGTCACGCCCCGCCCTGCGGCCATCATCGCCCGGTTGTGCCGGGCGATCGCCGCCGAGGCAGGACACTGCGCCGCCAGCATTTCGAACGCCGCCGGATATGTGAATTTCGTTCCCCGGCTGGCATGCTCCCCGCCCAGCGTCCCGTCGGGATGGGCGAACCAGCCGATGAACCGGGCGGCGTGCCGCAGCCGCTCCAGCCATTCCGCGCTGCCGGTCCGCTTCTGGATTTCGGCCAGATAGAACATTGCATGGCTCTGGTAGCCCGGGTCCGCGCCGCCATATTCCATCATCCACCCTTCCTCGGGGTGCTGGTGGCGGGCGATGAGATCGAGATAGCGGTTCCGCCCGGCCGAAAAGCGGTCGCTCCCTGTGACATCGCCGGCCAACTGAAGCGCCGCGGCGGCAGCAGCGAGATGATTGGAGAGAATGCCGTGATATTCTCCATTGGCGGCCAGCCACTGTCCGGCCCGCGCGATGGTGGCCAGCGCGCCGTCGCGCTCGGCCCGGTCCAGCCGCTCGCCCAGCCGCTCCACCGCGTTGGCGATGTAGAAGGTGGAAAACGCCGTTGCCGCCAGGCTCCGCTCGAACGGATAGGCTTCGTCGAAACAGCCGTCGCCGTGCTGAAGCCGCGACCAGAAGGCAATGGCGGCGGCGGCCCCGTCCCTCAGCCGCGCACTCCCGGCCGCATGCGCCGGCGCCTGCGGCGAGGTGAGCAGCCAGGCCAGCAGGCATGTCCCTTCCTGAAACCGGGTGGCGGAAAAATCGGTGAACTTCCAGCACCACCACGTCCGGTCAAAACTGCCGTAGGAGGGCGACGTCCGCTCGAAATCCAGCGTCGAAAGCGCCCGCCCGGCCAGTTGCGCCACACTCCGGGCATAGATGGTGTGCATCGGGTTCAGCCTCTCAGCAGGGCAACACTGACCATTGCCAGCCCAAGCCCCATCCACTGGCGTGCCCCGATGCTTTCGCCGATCAGCCCGCTCATCACCGCGTTGAGCGCCACGACGATGAGGATGATCGAGACATTGCCGACGATCAGCGATTCCTGCCGCAGGACAAACCCGTAGGCGATCAGCCCGGCGCCATAGAGCAGCCCCGTGGCATAGAACCACGGTGACGTAAGCCCCTGAAGGATGAAATCACGCACGCCGTCCGGCGCCTTCAGCCCGCGCACCAGCATGGCAAAGCAGAATTGCCCGAAGCCGATGCACAGGCCGACCACCGCGATGAGACCAAGGCCCGACATCCCGCCTCCTTCAGCCCCCGGCAGGGCGCCGGCAATTGACGGCATAGACAAGGTTGAGGTGCGGATGCGGCACGCGCAGGGGATACCAGCGCGCCTGCCGTTCGGGGAAGTAATGCGCGATCAGCGAGACCAGCCGGTAGCAGGCGTTGATGTGCTCGCGCGCGATGATGTAATCGAGGTCGAGCCCCTCGCGCGCGAACGACCGCCGCGTGGTCAGGAACCGGCCGAGGTTCCACGGAATGCCGCCCTCGGCCGGAATGGCAATCGACAGCACGCCGCCGGGACGCAGGAGATCGCGCCAGTGCTCGAGCACGCGATGCGGCTCGGGCAGGTGTTCGAGATTGTAGACCGAGATGATCCGGTCGAACGACTGCGGTTCAAAGCCGGTGCGCGTGGCATCGGCCACCGCATAGCGGATCGGCCGCGCATCGCCCGCATGGCGCTGGCGGGCGAGATCGAGAAACGACGCGCTGATGTCTGTGACGAGATATTCGTCGAACCCGTGGCGGACATAATCGAGATGCACGCCCGACCCGGCCCCCACCTCCAGCACGCGGGAAAAATGCGTGGTGGCCGGATAATCCGCCTCGATCAGCCGGTGCCCGGACAGGTTGACTGCCGCCACCAGAGGATTGGACTGGTAATAGATCCGCTCGTAGATCTCCGGCGCCTTCTCCTGCCAGCGCAGCCACATCGGATCATCCGCCGGGGGCGGCGGCTCGATTGTCCGTTCACTCATCGTCGCCCTCCGCCTGCTGGCTGCCGCGCAACGCGCCCGCCACCGCCAGCGTCGCCGCCGTGGTCGCCACAAGGCTGTCGAGGCTGATGGTCGCAACACCCGTGCGGCAGGCCTCGGCGAAGGCGCGCGCCTCCGCGCCATAGCCCTTGTCGACGCTGAGGCTGCGGCTGCGCCGCGTCTTGCCCGCCGCTGCAAGATCGAGCCGGCGGAAATTGTCCATGATCGCCAGCCGCTCGCCGCCGAATACCTCAAGGTATTCCTTGGGATAGGCCGCATCGCCGTTGGCCCAGTAATGCACCGTGCCGATCGACCCGTCCTCGAAGGTGATCCCGATGCTCACCGTATCATCTCCGGCAAGGTCCATCCGGCGGGGCGGCGCGGCCAGCACGGACACGCTGGCCGGCCTCGCCCCGGTGATCGCCTGCATCGTATCGATGAAATGGCACCCCTCGCCGATGATCCGCCCGCCACCGGCCGAGGGATCATGCACCCAGCCGTTTTCGCTCTTCAGCGGAATTCGCCCGGCGTTGACCCGGTAAAGCAGGCTGAGCGGCTCGCTCCGCCCGGCAAAATGATCGCGGATCGCGCCGATCATCGGCGCAAAGCGGCGGTTGAAACCGACGCTCAGCGTGCCGGAACTGGCGCGCGCCGCCGCCTCGACCGCAGCAAGATCGTCTGCTGTGATCGCCAGCGGCTTTTCCACGAACACATGCTTGCCGCGTTTCAGCGCCTCGATCACATAGCGGGCATGGCTGTCGTGCCGGGTGGCGACCAGCACCGCCGACACCGCCTCGTCATCCAGCACCCGGGCGCTGTCGGCCACGCCATAGGCGGCGCCATAGCGCTGGGCCACGCTGGCCGCCGACAGCCCGCGCGCCGAAGCAACACCGGTCAGCGCAAAGGCCCCCGTATCCATGATCGCGGGAAGCAGAATGCCCTTGGTGAACTGGCCGGCGCCGATCAGCCCGAGGCCGATCTTGCCGCCCCCTGCCGCCCGCGCCACCGCCGGCCTGGCCACCACCGGCGGCTCGTCCTCGGGATAGGACAACTCGATCCCCACCACCACACCGTCCGCCGCGGCCTTTCCGGTCACCAGATCGTAGGCGGCGACCGCCTCGGAAATGGAAAACCGATGCGTCGTCAGCGCCGTGGGGTCGAACCGGCCATCGGCGATCAGCTTGAGATAGCTGTCGAAATTCCGCCGTTCCGTCCAGCGGACATAGCCGATCGGATAATCCTGCCCCTTGGCCTCGTAGTCGGGATCATACCGCCCCGGCCCGTAGGAGCGCGACTGGAGGATTTCGAGTTCCTTCTCGAAATAGCTGCGGCGCGAGATGTCCATCTTCACATCGCCGACCACGACGACGCGCGCCCGATCACGGCAGAGCTGGGCCACGGTCTCGAACACCGCGCCGCTGTCGCGTGCGCCTGCGGTCAGCAGCACGGCATCGGCGCCGTAGCCGTCGGTCAGCGCCCGTACGCGCGTGACAAGATCGGCCTCCGTGCCGGCGAGAACCGCGACAGCCCCGGCCGCACGGGCCAGCGCATGCTTGCGCGCATCAGGATCGATGCCGACAACCCGCATCCCCGCCGCCACCGCGATCTGCACCGAGACGAGGCC
>ERZ1645187.217-NODE-217-length-55969-cov-232.198680_pt1 | contig 55969 bp, 43 predicted proteins | sample MGYA00575352_ERZ1645187 | MGnify/ENA primary metagenome ERZ1645187 (study PRJEB40837, sample SAMN11349314) | freshwater sediment metagenome | isolation source: river sediment | host: Sediment | place: India: Wazaribad , New Delhi | collected 2017-02-21 ... | reverse complement strand
CGCGCACTTCCCGGAGGGTCGCGCGGATGACGCTGACGGCGCCATCCAGGTCGTCCGCCGCAACCTCCCGTGCCTCGTAGGCCCCTTCCACCAGCCCCGCGAGGGTGGGAATGTTGGCCAGCTTTCTCACCTGGCCATCCGGCCGGCGTTCCTCGACGGGGGTCCCCTTGCCAAGGATCTGTTGCAAGGACCCAGGCCGGCCCGTGGCGGGGTCCGGCCCGGTGGCGAAGAAGACGACATAATCCGGCCGTGCCTGGGTGATGGCGGTGAGGATGGGCTTGTGGGAGCCGCCCACGGTGCAGAACAGGATGCTACCCACACCGCCGATGCCGCTGATATCGCGGGTGCCGCTGACAGTACCGCCCGCCATCAGACGCGTTCCCGGATGGCCTGGATCAGGGCCTTGCGTTCTTGCTTCTTTTTGCTGGCGGGCCAGCCGATGAAGCCATAGACCTCCTCAGCCAGATCGGCGAGTTGCACGCACACCGGGCCACTCCAATCCGTCTGGGCCTGCTTGAAGGCTGACATCAGGGCATTGGCGAGTTCCCCGCCCGCCTCCTTGCGCCCGGCGGCCCGGTCGCGCTCGAGAAGGGCACGGAGGGTGGCGATGGTCCGCTCTTCCGCGCTCATCGCCGCCAGGGTGGCCTGGCGCTCGGCCTCAGCCTGGGCGGCTTGGGCCTGGGCCGCGGCCCGTTCCCGTTCTCGCTGGAGGATGGCCATGCGCTCGGCGAGGAGCTTCTCCCGCCGGGTCTGGACCCGCCGTCGCCAGTCCTGGCTGCCGGCGTCGTAGTCGACCTTGGGCCAGGGGGAGAGTTCGGTCTCCGCTTGCCAGGGTTCGACCAGCAACCAGCCGAAGGGCAGTAACTGGCGCTTGGCCAGGCGCTCATCACTGGCCAGCCAGACCGTTTTGGCGTGATCCAGCCAATCGGCTTTTTCCCCGCGACCGCGCATGATCTTGATGTCACGCAACCCTTCCAAGGTCACGGACTCGGCACCGCTATGCCGACCCACTCGCAGCAACCAGGCGCGATTCGTAGCCAAGGCCTCACCCAGGGGGCCGGTCAGGACCTGGTCAAGGGCCTGCGCCCAATCGTTGTCGAGGAAGCCACGGCTGCGGAGCAGATTGAGTTCCGCCTCCAGGAGCGGACGATAGAACCGGTTGCAGGCCAGGGCGATCTCACTGAAGGTAAAGCGCAGGCTGGGCCACTTGGGGCTGTCCACCCCGCCGGTGTCACGGAGGGTCAGGCTGCCGGTGAAGGCGCGGGGCACCAGGGGCGGCAGGCACTCCAGCAGTTGGTAGAGCCCCTGGCGTTCGGCCTGGGAGTCCAGCTCCGCACCCCCCTTGAACACGGCATCCTTCTTGCGATTGACGGCGAAGCGGACCTGGGTGGCGAAGGCCGCCGGGTCGCGCAGGCTGGCGTCGCCCAGGGCGACCAGGCGCAGGGGGTCGTTCTCCAGCTTGCCCATGCGGTAGCCGAAGAGCTGTTCCTGAAGGCGCTGGTTCTTCTGCCGGTCCCGCGCCAGTTCGGGGGGCAGGGGCTGGCCGTTGTTGACGGCATTGAGCAAGGCCGTCCGAATCGCGCCCTTGAGGCCACTGCCGGGGAGGATGGCCTGGCCGGTGGGCGGGTTGTAAGCGGTACGCTCGATCTCCAGGCGGTTCTGCACCTTCTGGCCACCCTGCTCGTACTGGGCCACCTGACCGACCCGTTCGCGGTAGAAGGCCTCCACGCTGGGGTTGACCTGGACCTGGTGCCCCGCCACAGCGACGAGGGCCTCGCGGTTGTCGTGGAAAAAGCGTTGCACCTGGCGCAGGGTGTCCGGCGTCGGGTGGCCCTCCAGCAGGCGACCGAGGCGCTCACGCTCATTGCCCGGCAGGGCCTCCAGGGCGGCGAGGGCATCAAAGGCATGGAGGGCGCCGTCGTCGATGACATAGCCGGTGGGATCGTAGTCCTGGCCGGTGCCCAGGTGGACCGGCGACAGGGGGGTGATGGCCAGACGCCAATGTCCGTGCTGATTCATCGCTGCGCCTCCGGTGGCAGATGGACCCCGACGCAGGGGGCATAGCCCTGTTGCACCGTCGCGGGGATGGCGTTGGACAGGTGACCGTCGCCGCCGAGGCCCTGGCCGATGAAGCCCGCGGTCGGCAAGGTGGGCGGGGTCAGCAGGGCGCCGGTCTGGGCCAGCAGGACCGGGGACTTGAAGGGTCGACCGCTGAGCACGGCCGCGTCCCCATGACGCCCGAAGCGGGTGAAGGGTTCGTAATAGCTGCGCTGGGGGTCGCAGCCCAGACCCTGGGGGGCGCAGGGCGCTAGGGTCAGACAGGCGTTGGCCCCCGCCTGACGGGGCAGCGGGGTCTCCGCCAGACTTTCCAGGTGGAACTTGCCCAGGCCGATGCTGGCATCCCGCCCGTAACCGGCCCGACCGATGTCGTCCAGCAGGACCTCCAATTCATCCGCCCCCAGACGCTCATGGTCCACCAGCAGCCAGACATCAAAGCGCACCCCAGCGGCATGCCAATACTGGGGCAGGCTGTAGGGGGCGAAGTCGGCGCCGCCGGTGGTGCCACTGCGCCGGTCGATACTGTTGTGGGGTTGGGCATGGAGGCGGGTCAGGGTGTTGCCCGTCACGTCCTGGGCGGCCAATACCTGGGCGTCGCTGCGGCACTGGTCGAGCCACTGGGTCAGGGGTTGGTCGAAGGCCCCGGTGGGCAGCCAGCGCAGGCGTTTGACGGCCTTGCGATCCTGATCACCGGTCAGGGTGAACCGGTGCAGGGGCCAGGCGGGCCGGGGGAGATGGCCCAGGGGCAAGGCATCCGAGCATACGGCGAAGGGCTGACCCTGGGTGTAACCCGTCAGGAGGTCCCGCAGCCGGTCCTCGCCATGGCGGTTGCGCACCGCCCAGCACAGGTGGCCGAAGAGGGTATCGCCCTTGAGCGGCCCGCCGAAGGCCGACAAGGGCGTGAGTGTGACGCATAGGCTCCGCATCCGCGTATCTCCTCTGTGGCGCGGTGAATGGCTCCGTTCAGGCCGTGGTGGCGGCCAGGCGCTCCAGGAGCGAGTCCCCGTCCAGGGTCAGGCGGGTGAAGCGCAGCTTGCCGTAACCCCGGGAGCCGGAGCCGCCCAGGCCGGTCAGTTCCAGCAGGCGCAAACCGCGCAGCAGGTCATCGAGCAGTTCCTCGCCATCCACCACCTTGAGGGTGAGGCGGAAGTCGAAGCGCGCCCCGGCGGGGACCCGCTCGGTGTTGCGCGGGTGCTCGGCGACGCCGGCGATGCGGTCGATCATGTTCTCCATCTTGGTCTCGGTGAGGAGCAGGTTCTTGTCCCCCATCTCCTTGACCCAGGCGGGGTCCAGGGCGCAGTCCCAGAAGGCCAGACGGGTGGGGCCGATCTCGGCGACCAGCTTGTCGTCCTTGCCCGCGCCTTCGGGGGCACCGCCGAAGAGTTTGAGGATGGCCCGCCCCTGGCTGGCGGCCGCGCCGTTGAGCTTGGGCAGGTGCCGGAAGCCCAGGGGCTTGCCCTCGGCGATCGCGACCACGCCGGCGCGCCACTCCAGCAGGCTGCGCATCTTGCCCTTGAGGCTGGAGCCGGGGATGTAGGGTTCGCCGGTGACCGGGTTCTTGATGACCGGATTGTCGGTGCCGCCGATGTGCATCTCGGCGTTGCCACTGCCGATGTGCAGACCGGAGACGAGTTCGATCTGGCCCTGGATGTCGCTGATGTTGGTCAGTTGCATGATGGTTCTCCCGTGTCAGCCGCTCGGCCGCTCCGCTTTGTAAAATCCCAAAAAGGCTTCGAAAAAGAGTTTGAAGTTGCGCAGGCTGTCTGGGTCCTGCACCTGCTTGAGGCCGTGGGCCATGAAGTCGACGAAGGTCCGGTTGACATGCTTGCGCCCCTCGGCATAGGCGGCCTTGGCGTTGAGCATGCGAATGAAGGGCAGGTAGTCGGCGAAGCGCTCCGGGTTCTGGCGGGCCTTTTCCTCCCACATCACCAGTTCGTCGTAAAACTGGCGGATCTGCGCCGGCTTGTTGGCGAAGCGGTCGGACTCATTGATGTCCTTGGCCACGCGCTGGGCAATACCATCAAAGAGGTTCGGATTGAGGGCCTTGCCCTCCGCCGGGCAGAGGTCGATGTCGGTGGTATTGAGGGGCGGGATCTCAGGCCTGCCGCCTTGGGGGCGATTGGCGCCCTGATTTTGATAGCCACCGCGATTCGGCGGAAAGCCGCCTCGATTTGGTTGAAGTCCCATGGTTCGTCTCCGTCTCAGTGTCGATGGTGATAGAGGTGGGTGAAGAGGGCGACCTTGAAGGCGCGGCCGTGGCGGGCGATGGCCTGGCCCAAGGAAGCGCCGAGCCGCTGTTGCCACTCGCGCCGTTCGCGGTCATCGAGGCGGCGGTTGGCCTCCAGCAGGCGCCAGGTGCGATAGGCGAAGCGCGAGTTCCACAGGGCGCTTTCCACCCGGGGCTTTGGTCCCTTGAGGTCGCCGGCCATGTCGGCCAGGTACTGCAAACCGTAGAGGTAGCCGGTGCTGAGGGGTAATGCCCGCTCGCGGCGGTGCTGGTCCAGTTCCTCCGCCAGGGCGATGAGAGCGGTGAAGTCCTCCCAGCCGAGGGTCTGGCCGAAGCAGGTGACCGCGTCCTTGACCAGGCGCCCGCCGTCGTCCCGGCGGTCCTTGGCGCGGTCCAGGTCTTGCTCGGCCAGTTCGCCCATGTGCCGCACGGGTAGGCCAGGCTTGGTCATGGCCAGACCGGCGGAGAAGTGGATGCCCGGGTTGTGGGCGACAAAGCGGGTGAAGGCCTGGCGCATGTCCTGGGCCAGGCGAATCGTGCTGCGCCAGGGGCCGATGAGGAAAAAGTCGTCACCCCCGGCGAAGACGGTGTAGGTGCTGGGGGCGGCCTTGGCGCAGTGCCAGGGGAGCCAGACGGCGAAGAAGGCGTTCAACTGGCGCGACAGGCCGGCCATCTTGGCGAAGCTGGGCTGTGCCAGGCCGGACTGGAAGATGGCCCCGAGGTTGTCCACGTCGCCCTTGAGGGTCATGAGGGCCTCGGTGCCGGCATAGGTGCCATCCTCCTCGATCCAGCGGTCGTCGCAGGCGAGGTGCTCGAAGGTCTTGGGCTCCTGGGGGTGGGGGTCGAAGTTGCTCTCCGCCAGCAGGCGCGCCGGGTAGCGGCCGGCGGTCCAGGCGTTCTGCTCGCCGAACCGGGGTACATAGGCGTTGATGAAGCGGCGGGCATAGCCCTGGAACAGGGGCTCGTCGCCGGCCTGGGGCAGGCCGAAGTCCCAGGCGCGGCGCAGGCGACCATCGCGGGCGATGGGACCGAAGCGGCCACTGGTCTCCTCGTCGGCGGTGAACTGGATGTGGTAGCCGAACAGGGGCAGGTCGAGGCCCTGGCCGAGGGGGCTGGTGGTGATCAGCACCCGCTCGCGGTGGGCGAGCTGTTCGCCGACCTTGATCTGGTCCGCGGCCAGGGCGCTGACGTAGCGGCCGGTGTCGCCCAGGGGCTTGACCGCCGGGGAGCGACCGTCGACGGCGCACTCGCCTTTGTCCGGGTCGAAGCGCGCCAGGAAGTCGGCGAAGATCGGGGCCGGGGGCTGGGCGCCACAGAGGTCGAGACGGCGCGCCTTGGCCTCGGCGAGGGCCTCGAACAGGCGGCGCATGAGGTTGGCGAAGGGGGCCGAGGCCGTTTCGGTCTGGGACGGGTCCTTGCCCTTGCCGTGGTGGGTATCCTTGCCCTGGTTCTTGCCACTGACGGTATCCGTGCCAGAGCCTTTGCGGCTGCGCAGGAAGTCATTACAAGCGGCGGGAATCCAGGCCAGACCAATGCCGGACTGGCCGAAACTGTGCGCCAGGAACCAGGTGTCGAATTCGGCCTGGGCGGCCTGGAGCTGGGCGACCGTCGCTGGGGTGTTGGGGGCGACGATGAGGAACTTGCCGGCGGCATTGATGACCTGGCTGGTGGGGGGCAGGCCCAGGCGATCCAGAAGATGCAAGGCCGCGCACTCGGTGAGCAGGGAGACGTAGAAGGAACGTCCGCGTAAGAGCTTGGCGGCGCGGCGTTGGGTCTCGCCGCCGGTGGCGAAGATGAAGTCCTGGATGCCAAAGAAGTCGCCCTGGATGAGCAGAAGCTTCTGTTCGTCCCAGTCCGGGCGGGTGAAATCGGCGAGGCGTTGGCGCACCTGGGCGGGGTCGTCGCCGCGGTCGTGGTGGTAGCGCCAGAAGGCGGCGGCCAGGGCGGCGGTGGTGCGGGAGTGGTCGTAGAGGGACACCTCCGGGCGCACGCCAAAGGCGGTGGCCGCCGGGATGGCCTGGGTGTAACAGGCCCAGGCGGCGTCGAAGTGGTCCAGCCACAGGGGCCAGTTGGCGCGGTGGCTGGCGGGGATCTTGGTCAGGGCCTGGGTGAATTCGTCCCACAGGGCACGGTATTCGGCCTGGGCGGCGGCGTTGTCGTTGCTCTCGTAGCCCTGGGCCTTGACCGGGAACAGGGCTGCGGGGGACAGGGGGCGGAGGGGGTAACGGTACTGCCAGTCGGCGCGGTGGGCGCTGGCGGTGCCGTCCAGATGGATGGCCTCAAAGAGGGTGAGCTGACGGGCGGTGTAGTGATTGCGCCCCGTCTCGGTCCGGTCCTCGGCGTTGTTGTAGCGCTCGAACTCCTCGCGCTCGAAGCCGGAGGCGACGCGGTCGGCGGTGGCCACCAGCCATTGCAGGTAGGTGTCCGGCTGGTGGTGGCGGGCGGCGGCGTTGACCATGGAGTCGTCCACGTCGCGGTCGCCCCAGGCGGCGAAGGGGGTCACGTCGGGGCCGAGCAACTCGGGGAAGGCGGCCTCCAGGCCATCCCAGGCGAGCGCGGTATAGGCGGCGTGCTTGTGGCTGTACCAGACCCGGCCGTTGGTCTCCTGGCGTCGACAGTAGAGCTGGACATGGGTGTCCAGGCGGTCTGTTGGCACCTCCAGCCGGGCACGCTCGGCGAACTTGCCCAGGTCGTGCAGGTAGGCGCAGAAGGCGAGACGGGTGGTGGCGTCGAGCAGGGGATGCGGGTCCATGGTCACTCTCTCGGTCCGATGGGGGGGAATTGATCAGGGTCAGTCATGCGGGACGGGGGCGGGATTCTCCGCCCGGTTGGGGGTGTCCGGCTCAGCCCGCAAGCTTGTGGCGGGGTCGATGGCGCCATAACGGATGGCCTCGGGGGTCAGGTTCACCCCATAGCGGGTCTTGGGCCGCTTGCCCTCGGCCTGGATCAGGTAGGGCGCGGCCAGGGGCCGGCCGAGGACCTCCTCCAGCAGGCCATTGACGCGGGATTTGCGCTGGTCGAAGTAAGCAACGTCCATGCCCTGGGCCAGGGCAGTTTCGATACGCTCCATCTCGCCGGCGTAGTCGCTGATGATCTGGCGGTACTCGGCGAGGAAGGCCTGGTCGAGACCCTCGGCGCCCCGGCGGACGAAGCCCTTGCCCTGGCACTGGCGCCGGGCCATCAGGCTGTAAAAGGCCAGGTCAACGGGGGGCAGCTCCACCAGCTCGCCCGCGGCGGTCAGGCGCCGGTGGGCCAGGTCGATGACCAGCTCGGGGGGCAGCAGGGCGCGTTGGGCGGCGGCGACGGTCTGGCCGAAGCTGGCGGCGCCGGTTAGGAGGCGGTTGTTGAGTTCGTCGCGCAGGCGGACGAAGGGGATCTCCGCCAGGGTGACCTGGGCGTCGCGGGTGTCGGCCAGCTTGTTGTCGCGCAGGACGATGACCCGGTGGTAGGGGGTGGGGTAATAGAAGTCCGGGCAGCCCTCGAAGGGTTCGCTGACCAGGACATGGGACAGGTGATCCTGGGGGCGGCCGAAGAGGCTGAGGGCATAGCCCAGGTAATAGCCCATGGTCTTGCGTCCGCCGGCGATGGAGACGTGCAGGGCGGCGGTAGGGTCGGCGGTGAAGTGGCGGACCAGCTCGGTGATGGTGTCAGCGGCGCGCTGGTTGTCCGCCGGCGTGCGGATGTCACTCAGCGGCTGGCCCTGGTCGTCCACCAGGGTGTGGATGTGGCTGACGTCGAAGCGGATGGGCGGCAGGGCGTAGTCTTCACAGAGGCGGGAAAACCAGCCGGGCTCGTCGCTCAACAGGCCCAGCCGGGCGGCTTCGGCGCCCTCGTGGGTGGTGAGCAGGTGGACCTCGGTGGGGATGAAGGCCGGCTGGCGCTGGACGGCCAGGGCATAGAGGGTCTCCGTGATCACCTGGGGGGTGAGCCCGGTCACGGCGAGGAGAATCCGGCGCGGATAAGGGTGGTCCGTCATGGCGTCCCTTTTTTGTTGTTAGGGCGATGTTACCCGCCGGCTGGCGGGGCGGTAAAGAACCGCGTCGTCCTTGTCTCCCTGGCGGGTCCTGGTGAGTCCTGGCAAATCAGCGCCCGCGGTTCAGGGGTCAGCATGCCCCAAGGCTGGTGGGCGTGCCGGGCTCGCAAGCTTGTGGCGGACCGGCGGGGCCTCTACTACGAAACGAAGCCAACTTTCTGGCCGGTTGGCGTTCAGCGCTGAACGAAGCCAACCCTTGAGGGGCCTTACTACGAAACGAAGCCAACCTCTGGCGGGGGCTTACTACGAAACGAAGCCAACTTCCCGATGAGGTCCATGTCGAGAGAAAGCTACCGCCCGATGGGCTCTACTACGAAACGAAGCCAACTTCGAGGCGGTAGGCACCCAGGCCGAAGGTGGTGCCCTTGCCGGTATGGACCCATTGTCCCCACCACAGCGGGGGCCAGAGGGTGGCGAGTTCGGGACCGCTTAGCTCGAAGGTGCCCAGGAGGCCGCCCAGTTCCATCAGGGTGTTCTGACGGGAGGAGTAGCGGGTCCATTCGTGCCAACGTAACTGGGGCTGGGATAGGATGACGGTCTTGGCCGGTGCGTAGAACCGGGGCCAAGCTAGTGGCTCGGGGTTGCCGCCATGATGGCTGGCGAGCAGGCGCAGGCGGCCAACGAGGCTGAAGAGGAAATCCTCGGCGGAGAGGCGCTCCGGGCTAGTGAGGTGCCCATGGCGCTTGAGCCGCAGCGGGGTGAGCAAGCGCACTCGGACTCGCTCCGGGGCGGGAGGGGTGGAGACGGCGGCCAGGGGCAAGGGCGTGTACCGTCCCTCTTCGGCGCTGTAAACCGGTTGCCAGTCGCCGCTGCCCGGTTGCCGCTCCTGGAACAGACGCGCGACGCTGAAACGCGCTTGGGTCTGCCCCAGGCCACGGTTCCCGGCCTGCTGGAGGGCGTGAATCAGGTAAGGCACCTGGCGGAGGGCCTCGCCGAGCAGGGTCATGACCAGGGAAAGGGAAGACCCGGGGGGGTATTCCCGGGGGGCGCGGGGGTCGATTTCCAGGACGTAGGGCCGCGGTGGCGCCGCGAAGCGTTGGTCCTGTTGGCCAGCGGGAGCCTGGGGCTCGAAGAGCCGGGTATAGACGCAGTGCTCCAACAACAGGCAACCGGCGCAGGTGCGGGCGCGGGTGACGCAGGCGGCCTGACGCAGGCCGTGCCCCAGCACCCCGCGCCAGGCGGAGCCGGCATAGGGCGGCAGGCGGATGGGGTCAAGGGCCTGCATCTCCGCCGTCAGGCGGATCAGCGGGGGCAAGGTCAGGTCTGGGGATTCCTGGGTGGTGTCTTCCATGGGGTCCTCCCTCTCTAAGCATGCGGTGGATGGCGGGCTGACCGGGGCCGCCAAGGGGCCGGAAGTCGTACTTCGTAAGTGCCCCGATCCGCCCTCGCTTACGGTCATCCTGGCTAATCTAACCCAACCCAGGCCCCAAGGCTCGGGCCACAAGCTTGTGGGCCGCAAGCGGTTGACCATGGCCTGCACCCACCCCAACCTCACGACGGGCAGCGCGCTACTGGACCTTTACCAGACGATCTCCGTCCCCGGGGCGATTGGGCAATCATTCAAAACAGGGGTACTGCTCTGGCCGCTTGCCGGTCTCAGCGATGAGACGCGGATAAGCGCCGCCGGGTTCGGCAACGAATGGCTTCTTGCGGCTTCGGCTAATCTGGAAAGTCCAGGAGTCACCATAGTCGAACAGGTAAAAGAGCTTGCGCGCCTGAGGCAGCGGAAAGAGGCTGTCCAGGGTCGTTTCCCAGGGCAGTCGGTCCGACTCCTCGTCATAAAGAACGCGCGGATGGCTCCGGGGCGTGCGTGCAACAAAGAAGCTGTACAGGTGATCGTTGTCAAAACCGATCGCCTTCAGGATCAGAAAATGCAGATCCTCCAGCGTCGACGAGCCGTCGAGGGCAAGAGTCGCCGCCCATTCCCCTTCAGCCCAGCGGCCCCAAAGCAGTTGGATGTGCAGTGTCCAGATCATGGCGATTCCCCACGGTTGTGACGACGGGGTCATTGAACCCCGGATCCTTGTGGTCGGCAAGGATGATCTGCTGGCCGGGGTGGAGGACAGGAAGGGAGGCGGTTGCTCATGGGGGTGCCGCGTCATCCTGGCGCTTGACTATGGGACATTTTTGTCCTTTCATACTCGATATGAAAGCCAAGCAATTCCTGAAGTTGCTGCAAGCGGCGAACGCCGAAATCATTAAGGGACGCGGCAAGGGCGGCCACTATCTGGTGCGGCTGAACGGCCGGCAGGCCACGGTCCCCGTACATGGCGCGACCGATTTCGACGCGGAATTTCTGGACGATATCTGTAAACAACTGGGCACCCGGTTGAGGAACCTGCAAGCATGAACCTGAGCTATCCCGTCACTTTCAAAACCTACGCCAACGGCCAGGTAGGCGCGTTTTTCACCGATGTGCCGGAAGCCATGACCGCCGGCGCCACTGCAGTCGAGGCGCTGGCCCAGGCCGAGGATGCCCTGGTGGTGGCGCTGTCTGGCTATCTCGACGCCGGCCGCCCACTGCCTCGGGCGCGGCGCGCGGCGCGCGGGCAGCCGGTGGTGACCCCGGCGCTGCGAATCGCGTTGAAACTGGCCATTTATGCCGCCATGCGCGATCAGGGCCTGACTCAGGAGCAATTGGGCGAGCGCATGCATATCTCTGGGCGTCAAGTGCGACGGATTCTGGATCTGGATCATGAGTCGCGCCTGTCGCAGTTAGAGGCGGCACTGGCCGCGCTTAGGCTGCGGGCCTCGGTGCGCGTGACGAAGGTGGCGCCGGAGCTGGCGCGCGCGGCGGCGTGACGTGCAGTCAGCGGAGGACCGCGCCTTCATCCTCACGGTCTTACCCTGCCGGCCGATTGGCGATCCAGATCCCCGTCCCGACCAGGAACAGGGCGGTGAAGACCATGGCCGTCAAGGGTTCGTCGAGGATGAAGCCGCCCATCAGCACGCCCATCACCGGGGTCAGGAAGGAGAAGGAGGACAACCGCGTGGCCGGATAGTGGCGGATCAACCAGAACCAGGCCAGGTAGGAGATCCCGGCCACGATCACCGCCTGGAAGGCGACGTTCGCCCAGACCAGGGCCGAGGGCGCGAAGACACCGGGCTCCCCCAGGGCCAGGGACAGGAGCGGCAACAGCAGGGCGGAGATCGCCAGTTGATAGAGCAGCATCTTCTCCGCCGAGGACCGGGCCAGAGCGCTGGCCTTGATCGTCAGGGTCGTTGCCGCCCACAGGACCGACCCGCCCAGAATCATCAGGTCCCCCCGCCAGGCCTGGTCGTCGGCCTGCCACAGATGCTCGCCGAAGAGCAGCACCACCCCGACAAAGGCCAGCCCCATGCCCCACCATTGGGCGGCGCGCAGCCGTTCCCCCGGCAAGAACCAGCGGGCGCCGAGGGCGACGAAGAAGGGTGCGGTATAGAGGAAGATCACCCCACGGGAGGCCGGGGTGTACTCCAGCCCGATGAAGATGAGCGCGAATTCCCCGGCAAACATCAGGCCGACGGCCAGGCCCGGCCACAGGGTGCGGTCCCGCTCGAAGAGTCGTACCCCCCGCAGCAGGGCCCAGAGGGTGATGACGGCGGTCGCCCCCAGGGAGCGCAGCCCGGCCTGCCAGATCGGGGAAATGCCCGCGTTGGCGATCTTGATCGCCACCTGTTGCAAGCCCCAGATGGCGCACAGCACCACCATGAGTCCGATGGCCAGACGATCCAATTCCTGCTTATGCATGCTCGCTGCCTGATTCCTCGCCCGGCCGCCCCTCAACCACCGGCGGCGCGCCCTGCCTCCGCCGTGGGTAACGATCCCCGCGGCGGCCCCCCCAGCAGGCGATCGAGGTCTAGCGTGAACCAGTCACCCGCCGCCCGCAAGGCCGGACGGAGATCCAGACTGAGATCCAGACTGAGAGCAGGAGTCGCCAGCCCATAGTGGTTGGCCACGGCGAGGACGGGCGCCAGGGGCGGGGCCAGGGCACCGAGGATCAGCGCGGCCAGCAGCATCGCCAGGCTGGCGCCCGGGTAGGCCAGACTGAAAGGCTTGAGGGCCGTGCCGAGGGAGCGCTTGATCCGCTTGCCCAGCAGGTTGACGCTGGCGAGCTCATCCAGGACCAGATGGGTGAGATAACCCAGGGTGACGAAGGTGCCGGCCAGCCAGGACTGCCAGGCGGGCATCCCCAGGGCCTGATGGCTCAGGACCACACCGGCCAGGCCGACGGCGATGGCCGCCAGTCCGGAGTGCCAGATGCCGCGGTGGACGGTGTAGCGGACGAAGAGGGCGAAAATGCCGAAGCGGACGGTCACGAACACCAGCAGCCAGATGGCCCCCAGACCGATCAAGGGGTAGCGCCCGACGAAGGGAAAGGTCATGGCAAAGGCCAGGACCACGCCCAGGAGGGCGAAAAAGCCCCTTACAGGCGTGGACTTGGGCGCGTCGATATCGGGCAGCAACCCCCCCGCCACCCCATGCAGGAACAGCAGTTGCGCGTGGCCGGTCGTGGTCCAGCCCAGGCTGTACACCCCCAAGGCTGCCAGACCGCTGGCCGCCGCCGCGCCATAAAGGTGGGTCTTGAAATCCGCCATTTGATCTTGAGCTTAATAACGTTTCCGTATATCCGTTAACAACATACTATACCAGAATTATGATTTCCCTCAGAGAAAGGGCAAACACCGGCCGCGGAGGTTCAACGGGCAATACGCAAAGGAAGCAGCGATGGGGATATGATGCCGCCCTCCGCGGAGACCGCCACCCCGCGATGACCCTTAACCCCGTCGGGCCCTTGCCCTGATGCAGATGGAGAAACCCGCATGAGCCAGGCGCTCAAAACCATCGTCGCCCGTCAACGCATGTTGCTGCAGGGCCGCCTGGCGGCTGCCCTGGGCCGGCTGGAACTCCCCTGCCGGTCCGCCTGGCCGGAGCGTCAGGCCCTGGAAGCGATCCTGACGCGGGCCCTGCCGTCGCTGGCCTCGTGCAAATATCTCTACATCCTGGACGCCAACGCGCGCCAGATCACGGCGAACATTTCGCCCCAGGGACCCCTGCCTGAACATCTGGGGCGCGATCGCCTTGATCGCCCTTATCTGGCGGAGTCCCTGGCCGGCGAGCGCTTCTCCCTCTCCGCGGTCTATATCAGCCGCAATGCCCGCCGCCCGTCCCTCACCGCCATCCAGCGCCTGGAGGACCGGGATGGTCGGCTCCTGGGCTTCCTCGGCGCGGACTTCGACCTGCGCGACCTGCCCCTGACCCGGGAACTCTATGAACAGCCCGGCCAGTGGCTGCAACTCAAGGGCGATCCGGCCATCCGCGGCGGCCTCTTCCAGCAGCAGCGGGTGGAGAGCCTCATGGACCAGCGCATCGATCCGATCCTGGACCTGATCGTCGAACTCTTCGCCGCCCATGGGGTCTTCCACGCCAAGCTGCACTTTTCCAGCTCCCGGGCCACCCTGTGGCTGATGGACGACCCCTTCCGCTTCCGTATTCTGGCTTACGAGGACCTGGCCGATCCCGGTATCTGCCTGGCCTACCCCCGTCGCCCCTACCCCAGCGACGCGGAGATCCCCCTGGAGCGGGTGCGGGAGGTCTTCACCACCTTCAAGGCCCTGCGCCTGATGGACGAGACCATCTACCTGCGCTCCGGCTCCCTGAACATCTTCAACGGCATCGTCGGCCTGAATTTCTCCTGCGATGGCTCCCACTACATGCCCTGGGCCGAGTTCCTGCACAAAAGCCTGGCGTTCTGGCTCGGCTCCGGGGAGCCCTGCGTGCTGAATGGGGAGGGCGAGCCCGGCTGATCCGCCACCTCGCCCGCCTTTCGCTCTTACCGCGGCGGCGGAGAGGGTGGGCTCCGCCAAGAATCGGGGCGGCCGCCAGGGGTATCGACCGCGAGGCGGCGGTCGTCAGGCCCGCGGGGCGGCGTGCCCTTCCCCCTCGCGGGCGCCGCCCAGGGACACCAGCACCCGGGCCCCGGGTGGTACCAGTTCCACCGTGGCGCCGGAGGCGATGAGGCGCTCCGTCTCCAGCACCTCCAGCACGGCCTCCAGGACCTCCGGGTCCTGCTTGGCGATGGCATTGAGGGCGTCGCCGACCACGGCGGGCCGGGCGGCGCTGGCCTCGGCCATCTTCTGCGACACCTTGTAGGCGGTCTGGCTCTTGATCAGGCCCACCCGGTTCTCCCCGTCCTGCTTCATGGCGCTGGTCACCTGGACCAGGCGCTTTACCACCTTCTCCGTGATGTTGTCGACCATCTGCCGGTCGGTGAAGGCCACCTTGCGAATATAGACCGAGCCCAGCCGGTAGCCCCACTTCTCCGACAGGGGGGAGACGGTGTGGCGCACCTGCTGGCTGAGCTGATGGCGATCCTCCAGCATCTTGTCCATCTCCAGATTGCTCAGGGTGGAGATGGTGGCGCTGGAGACGTTGGCCTCTAGCGAGCCCTCGGGATTGGCGTTGGCGAACAGGTAGGCGACGGGGTCGTTGACCTGCATCTCGTACCAGATCCCGACCCCCATGGGCGTCCCCTCCCCCGAATTCACCATCTGGTCGCGCAGGTAGTTCTGGCGCAGTCGGGTATCGACCCGGTGCATCTCACCAAACAGGGGCACCAGCAGGGCCTTGAGCCCGAAGTGGAGCAGGGGAAAACGGATCCCCGGCTCCTCCAGGGTGCCCAGGACCTTGCCAAACAGGGTATAGACCTGGGCCTCGCGCTCGCGGATGACGGTATAAAGGCCAAGCCGCCCGCTCAGCAACAGGACCAGGGGCAGGAAGGCGAAGCCGAAGAGGACGGCCAGGAGGTTATCGAAGGGCAGTTCACCGGGCATGGCGGTAGCTCCAGGATCGTTTAGGGTTAGCCGCGGCAGTTCAGTTTCGGGTGCGCAGTCATGGGAAGGTCAGGGGAGGGTCGTGTCTGGAGGGGGGTATCCAAGCACAAGGATGCAGTTGCCAAGCCTCAGGGGATGGATTCAGGGTGCCCTCAGCCCGGAAGCGGGTCGGGTGGCGTCTGGCGGGGGTGTCGCCAGCATGGATGCTGGCGGCAAGCCTCCAGGGACGGATTCACGGCGTCCCCCGCCAGACGCCACCCGACCCGGCATTCGTCGGCCAGGTCTGAAATCCGCTTCATAACGGCGAGCTTTGCACCCGGACGATGCGCCGCGCCCGGCCCAGCAGCGGCAGGCCCATGTTGCGCACGTAGGCGCGCAGAGCCGCCGGACCGCCCTCGGCCTTGATGGCCACCAGGGTCGCGGCGAGTTCCTGAAGGGGCGCCACCTCGGCCTGGGCATTGTTCATGGCGATGTCCACCGCCCGCTTGCTCATGGTGATCTGCTGCTCGGCGTCCGCCCGGGCGGTGCTGATGTCGGCGGCGACCTGATTGCGGGTGGAGTTGATGGCGGACAGGGCCCGATCGACCTCGGGCGGGGGATCGATCTGGGTGATGAGGGCGGCATCCAGTTCGAGCCCATAGCGCGCCGCCGTAGAGCCGCACTGTTGCTCCATGTAGTCGTTGAGCAGGGGCAGGTTCTTGCGCAGATCGTTGATCGAGACCCCCTCGGACAACTCCGGGGCCACGGCGGCCTCCTCCTCGCGCTGACCCGCGGCGAGATCACCACCATCCAACAGGGAGGTGCCCCGGGGGTCGACGAAATTGGCCACCCGCTCGCGCAACACCGAGATGAAATAGCCCATGACGTGCTCCAGGGGCTGGGCGACGCCGAACAGGTAGGCGTAAAGGTTGCGCTCGGCGACCCGGAAGCGGATCTGGCCGTCCACCCCGGTGGTCAGGTTGTCCTTGGTCACCGCCTCCACCGTGGACTGGACCTTGGTTGGGTCCCAGGTGATGGGCAGGGAGCGGGTGGCGACGCTGACCTTATGCACCTCCTGCCAGGGCCACTTGAAGTAGGGTCCCCCCGGACGGATGACCCGCACCACGGGGAACTGGTAACGGGACTGCTCCTCGTCGTTGAGGGACGAATCGGTGACCATGGCGGGACCCAGCCGCTGCGCGCGGCCAAAGCTGGTCACCACCGCCCGCTCGTCGGGCTTGACGGTGTAGAAGCCCCGGATCAGGACCCGGAACACCAGGTAGAGGACGATGCCAAGCAAAAAACTCAGGGGGAGCATGGGGCCAATCTCCAGGCGGGAATCTGCCCCTTAAGCATAGTCGCCCGGCCGGGTCCTGGTAAGCCTTTCCCGGCCAGCCTTTCCCGACCGGCGCCGCCGCGGGACCGGCTGGCGGGCTATACTTGCCCCTCCAGCCACTCAACCCGCTTCGCCATACCATGCCGACCACCAACCCCCTTGCCGGACCCGCCTATCTTCTCGAAGGCATGCGCCTCATCACCCGTCCGGGCCTGCGGCGGTTCGTGGCCCTGCCCCTGGGGATCAACATCCTGGTCTTCAGCGCCGCCCTGTACTGGGGGATCGGCTGGTTTCAGTCCCTGATCGCCTGGCTGCAATCCCAGTTGCCCACCTTGCCGGCCTGGCTCTCCTGGCTGGAACAGGGCCTGGCCTGGCTCCTCTGGCCCCTGTTCGTGCTCCTGGCGGTGGTGCTGATCTTCCAGGGCTTCACCCTGGTCGCCAATCTGTTCGCCGCCCCCTTCAATGGCCTGCTGGCCGAAAAGGTGGCGCAACTGCTCCAGGGGGGCTCACCGGACAGCGGTCCGGGTCCCGGTCAGGCCCTGCTGGGCATGGGCGCGGCCCTCCTGGACGAGGCCCGCAAGCTGTTGCACGTACTCCTGTGGGCCATCCCCTTTTTCATTCTGTCCCTGGTTCTGCCCCTCGTTGGCCCCCTGCTGTGGTTTATCTTCACCGCCTGGATCCTGGCCCTGGAGTATCTGGACTACCCCCTGGGCAATCAGGGGCTGGGGGCGCGGGAGATCCGCCAGCGGCTGCGCGGCCGACCGGTGCTCAGTCTGGGCTTTGGCGCGGCCACCGCCGTGCTGACCCTGATCCCGCTGGTCAACTTCATTGCCATGCCCAGCGCGGTAGCCGGGGCGACGGCGTTGTGGGCCAGGGAATTCCCGGCGGATCGGCGCGCCTTGGTCCAGGGGCGGAACTGATCCTTACCGCGAGGCCGTGAAACAAGGTCCACAGGGAAGCTGAAGAGGATAGCCGACAGGGGAGATCGCGAGTCGTTGACCACCCCCCTCTCCCCTCGCCAGCCCTGATCTCAACCTGGTCTCAAATCATCCAATCGAAATCGAAGGCCTCTAGCAAGGCGCCCGTGACGGCACCGGCGGCAAAACCGCCGAACAGGGCCCCCGGCATGACGGTTTGGATGGAGTTCAGCAAGGCGTAGTAACCGCCATCCACGGCACCGATGAGCGGCCCCCCGAAGACCCAGAGGCTGGCGGCCACCACGGCGGCCACCAGGCCGATCACCAGACCCTCGATGACCTGGCAGGTGGCGCCCTTCCTGACCCTGGCCAGGCTCAGCCACCAACCCACGGTGGCGGAGTACAAGGTGCCATTGACCGAGACCAGAAAGGCGACGATGGCCGCCACGTTGAAGGTGACGTGGTGCAGGGACTCGATCAGGCCCAATAGGGCGCCACAGGCCACCCCCGAGACCAGACCCGCCATGGCCTTGCCCGGGGCCTGCAGGGCGCACTGATCCGGAAAGCGCAGCAGTCGGCCGAACAGGGCGCCCGCCAGGGCGGCCGCCAGGGCCACTTGCCAGAGGGCGACGGTGCCCGGCAGCAGCATGAACAGCAGGCTGGCCATCAGCAGGCCAATGACGGTGCCCACCAGCGCCACCTCCCGGGCACTGTAGAAGGCCGCGCCGACGGCCCCGGCAATGGCGGCGGCGGGGGCGAAGGCAGCGTGCTCCAGTCCCAGGGCCTGGAAGAGGAGGTACAGTGCGGTGAAAAGCGGCGCGTAGATGAGACCGATGATGGCCCAGACGAGCCCCCGAAAAAAGACCAGTGAGGTCCGGGAGGTAGCGAGGGAGGTGGACATGAGGATACCGAACGGATACTGCTGTCGGTGGCGCCGGACGGGCGCCCGGGGTCTGGCGGAGGCGATCATTTTCCGCCCTCGGCGGACGGTCGGCAACTGGTTTGATCAGTAATCGCTAAAAAAGCCAAATTCCCAGGCCGCCGCTTCCATGTAACCCTTCAGACCCGCTCTCCCCAACCCTCACCCGCCAGTGGGGCGGGAATAAGAGAACCAGTGGCTTGCGCTCCCGCAGCCCTCCTAGCGCGCGAGGGATCTGAAGGAATACCTGCCATCAAATCCGGGAGACAAAAAAAGGGGCCTGGTTAGAGGCCCCTTCGCACGACGAGCGCGGCTTGATATAGCCGTGCTCTAGCCGGGCGCTAGCCGGCCTTCAGGGTCCAGGAGGCGCACCAGCCATTGGCGTTGACGGCCTTGCCGGGGAAGAGGGAGCAGGGACGCCACTCGCCTTCGGCGGCCTGGACGAACTGGCAGTTGGCGCAATGCTGATTGGCGCCGGGGGTGCCCGCCTTGTCGGGACGGGTGGCGGTGGCCGCGTCATGGACATACTTAAGGGCTTTGGCGGTCGGATCGGCGGCCGGGTCGACATGGGGCAGATCAGCGGCCTGGACACTGGTCATGCCAACCAGATTCAGGACCGGCACGGCGGCCAGGCCACCGAGCATCAGTTTGACGGCGTCGCGACGGCTCTTGTTCATCTCGGACATTCGCTCTTCTCCTCTATGAGATTGTGGGGGGATTAAGACCCGCCGGCCATGCGTTGGGGGTCAAGAAGGATTTTGCACCAAGCGCCCGGGAAACTCCACCCTGGCTAAGCAAGGTTCCGGCGGAACCATGATTTTTTCATCTTGCGCGACCGCTGCCCGGGCTCGGCCCGCCCCTTCACCGGCCCGTTTAGCGGAAATAGGTCCCCGCGCCGGTGGTGTGTTTGCGCCAGAAGGCATCGGTAAAGCGGGCCAGTTGGACCTCGTCGGCCCCAGAGGAGGCATGCACGAAACGGTTGGGATCCACCACCAGCCCCACGTGGCTATCGCCCTTGACGCGGAAGAAGATCAGATCCCCGGGTTTAACCTTGGACAACTTGACCGGCTTGGCTTTGTCCTGCTGATCGGTGGAGACGCGGGGGATCTTGATCCCGGCCTTGCGGTGGACATACTGGGTCAAGCCGCTGCAATCCAGGGCCTTACCCGGCTTGCTACCACCATAGGTGTAAGGGGTACCGATCTCCTCCAGGGCCGCGGTCACCGCCTTGCCACGCGGACCGGAGGGAATCTTGATGCCATACTTATCACCGATGCTGCCGCAGCCGGCCAAGGCCAGCAGCAGGCCCAGCAGCAAGCAGCGCATCAGGCCCCGGGTCAACGTGAAAGACAGGGCAAAGTCTCTCATCCTTGGTGGGATGACGCGCGCCCTCTTGCCCGTTAGTGAGGTCATCTTCCTCCTCCTCGGCCAGGAAGAACGAACAGACTGTTGTTGTTAATTTTTTTAATCCACGCACAGAGGATTGTCAATGATCCGCCAGGACCTGGAATCCCCGACCGCCCGGCCCGGTCCGGAGCCCGTCATCGGCAACCTGAGTCCCGCCGAACTGGCGGAGGACCGTTCGGGACCCTCCTTGGGGCATGAGGGGGCGCAGCCGGTTACCCAGCCATCCTACCATCCCGAGACCGAAGAGCGCCGTCTGGCCCAGGCCCTGGGGGCCTTGATCCGGGAGCGTGGGGCGACCCCGCCCCTCGCCGTGGCCAGCGGCCACCCCGCGGCGGCCCCCGCCGATCCCTGGTGGGACGAACCCCCCCGCCAAACTCCGCCCCGCCGGGGAGGCGGCTCCTGGCTGAGCTTCCGGCGGCTTCTGGACCTGCTGGGGATCTCGCTGACCCTGCCGCTCTTCTGGCTCGGCTACCAGGCCTTCCTGGCCCTGCCCGAGGCCCCGACCCAATCGCCCTGGGCACTTCTCGGCAGCGCCCGCCAGGAGACGGCGGCCGCGCCCCGGGCGAGTCAGGCCGCGGCACCAGCCAGGACCCTGCCGCCGATCGGCCAGTTCGATTTTGGCCAGACGGTGGCGCCCACCGACACTCCACCCGCCCTCCCCGCCCTGATCCGCCAGGAGCCGGTGGAGCTCTACCGCTCCATCTACGAACTGGAAGACGCCTTCGAGGCCAAGTATGTCCCTCCCGCCGGCTGCGCGGGGCTGGACACCCAGGCCGGGGTGGACATCACCGCCTGCATCAACCATCGCCTCAGCGCCCGCCGCGCCTTCCTGGCCAGCAATGGTCGCACCCTGGAGCCAGACGAGCCCGTCAGGGTACGCCGGCCCGCCGCCGGAACGGAGATGGAAGGGGAGGAAGGCTGGCGTTGAACGCCGGCAAAGCCTCGCGGCGACCCTCTTCTTGCCGGGGATGCCGTTGGATCGGGAGTACCTCCGGGTTTCCGGGCGAATTCTGATCCTTGCCAGCGGCGCCCGTGGATTGAACCATCCGCGCCAGTCGCGCCCCAGACTCAGAAGCGCCGTTCCCGGTCCACCCAGCGCCAGGCGATGACCAGGCCCAGGGCGGCCACCAGGGCGGAGGCCCCGAAGGTCCCCAGGGCACCCACCCCGCCCCACAGCCAGCCGCTGCCCAGACTGCCAACCGCCCCCCCGGCCCCGTAGACCAGGCTGTTGAACAGGGCCTGGCCACGGCCCTGCAGCCGGCCGGTAAAGTAATGGTGGGTCAGATGGATGGCCCCGGCGTGAAAGGCGCCAAAGGTGGCGGCGTGAAAGACCTGCGCCAGGATCAGGACGCTGGCCTCCGTCACGAAGGCGCCGATCAGCAGCCAGCGCAGCGCCGCCAGGGCCAGGCTCACCAGCAGGATGCGGCGGGCGCCGAAGCGCTCCAGCAGCCGGTGCATGACGGCGAAGACCAGCACCTCCACCACCACCCCCCAGGCCCAGAGCGCGCCGATGAGGTCGCTGGCATAGCCGGCCTGGGTCAGGTGGATCGAGTAGAAGGCATAGTAGACCCCATGGCTGGTCTGCATCAGGAAACCGGCCAGCAGAAAGGCGGCGACCTCGGGCCGGCGCAGGACCTCCAGGACGGAGGCGCCGTCCTGGACGGGGCGGGCCTCCACCGGGCGCTCGAAGACCAGCAGGCTGGTGAGCCAGATCCCCACCTGGAGCCCCAGGGTGATGATCGGCACCACGCCACTGCCCAGACGCTCCACCAGCGCCCCCAGGACCAGCACCGCCAGGATGAAGCCGATGGAGCCCCAGAGGCGGATGCCGGCATAGCGCCGCAGCCGCGACCCCAGGTGGTTGATGGTCACCACCTCCATCTGCGGCAGGGAGGCATTCCAGAAGAAGCTGAAGACGATCATCGCCAGGGCCATCTCCCAGAAACCCCGCACGGCGAAGAGGGTCGCGAAGGTGAGCCAGGACAGCAGGGAGGCCAGCCGCACGATGGGCATGCCGCGACCGGCACGGTCGGCCAGCCAGCCCCAGACGTTGGGAGCGATGATCTTGGTGCCCTGCAGGATGGCCATCAACTGGCCGATGGCCAGGGCCGAATAGCCCAGGTCCTGGAGGTAAAGCCCCCAGAAGGGCAGCATGGCCCCCAGGGAGGCGAAATAGAAGAAGTAGAAGCCGGAGAGTCGCCAGTAAGGCATGGTGGCGGCCTGGCCCCGGGCCAGGCCAGCGGCATCAGGTCCCGGCGCGGGCGGAAATTAGCGGCGCGCCCGGCCGGACGTCCGCGTTCTGCCCCCGGTGACGCAGCCAGTGGTCCATGAGCACCAGGGCCAGCATGGCCTCGGCGATGGGCGTGGCGCGGATGCCGACGCAGGGGTCGTGCCGGCCCTTGGTGACGATCTCCGTGGCCAGGCCGTCGACATCCACCGTCTGGCCCGGCAGGCGGATACTGGAGGTCGGCTTGAGGGCCAGGCGGGCGACGATGTCCTGGCCGCTGGAGATACCCCCCAGGATGCCGCCGGCATGGTTGCTGAGGAAACCCGCCGGCGTCATCTGATCCCGGTGCTCGCTGCCCTTCTGGGTCACGCAGGCGAAACCGGCGCCGATCTCCACCCCCTTGACGGCGTTGATGCTCATCAGGGCATGGGCGATGTCGGCGTCCAGGCGATCGAAGATGGGTTCCCCCAGACCCGGCGGTACCCCCTCGGCGACCACCGTCACCTCGGCGCCGATGGAGTCCCCGGACTTGCGCAGGGCATCCATGTAGCCTTCCAGCTCGGCGACGGCGGCGACATCGGGACAAAAGAAGGGGTTGCGCTCCACCTCGTCCCAGTCGAAGCCCTGGGGCCGGATGGGCCCGAGTTGGGAGAGATAACCCCGCACCCGCACCCCCAGCCGCTCGCGCAGATACTTCTTGGCGATCCCGCCGGCGGCGACGCGGATGGCCGTCTCCCGGGCCGAGGAGCGGCCACCGCCCCGATAATCCCGGAGGCCGTACTTATAGCTATAGGTGTAGTCCGCGTGCCCGGGACGAAACTTGCCCGCGATCTCGGCGTAGTCCTTGGAGCGCTGATCCTCGTTGTAGATCACCAGGGCGATGGGGGTGCCCGTGGTCCGACCCTCAAAGACCCCGGAGAGGATCTGCACCCGATCCGACTCCCGGCGCTGGGTGGTGTGGCGGGACTGGCCGGGACGGCGACGGTCAAGGTCGACTTGCAGGTCTGCCTCGCTCAGTTCCAGCCCGGGAGGGCAGCCATCGACGATACCGCCGATGGCGGGGCCGTGGCTCTCGCCAAAGCTGGTGGTGACGAAGCACTTGCCGAAACTGTTGCCTGACATGGGATAAGGAGGCTCGATCCTAGGGCGCGTAAAGCTAACGAGAGATTAGTCAACCAATTTCGGCGGCCGTGGGCCCGGGTAAGGCTGACCCTAACCCGGCGCCGCGAAAATGGCCTTGGACCGGCTGATGCTTGCGGAGATCAGACCTCAAAGGTCGGAGGTGGTGAGGAGATCGCCGGGATTCAGCCAGGTGTTGGCCCGCTCGATCGCCTCGCGATTGAGGCCACTGGTGGCCTGATAGAGCTTGATTCCGTTGAGGATGTAGTCGTAACGCGCCGAGAGATACAGGTATTCGTTATTGAAGAGCTGCCGCTGGGCATCGAGGACATCCACCTGGGTCCGGGTGCCGACCTCCAGGCCGGCCTGGGTGGATTCCAGTTTGCTGGTGGAGGCGACGATGGCCGCCTTGCGCGCCTCGACCTCGCTGATGCTGGACAGGACGCCGCGGAAGGCATCGGTAACCGCCTGATTCACCTTGCGCCGGGTCTGGTCCAGTTGCTCCTGGGCCGCCCCCAGGTTATGCCCGGCCTGGCGGGTGCGGGAGACCACGGCCCCGCCCTGATAGATGGGGATGCTGAGGTTCAGGCCGATGTAGGAGGTATCGGTGTCGTAACCGCCAAACATCTCCGAACCGCTGCGATCAAGGTTGTAGCCCGCCTGGAGACCCAGGGTCGGATAGTGGCCGGAGCGCTGGATCTCGACCTCCTTCTTGGCCGCCGCCACCGCCATGGAGGCCGCCTGGATATCGTAATTGTTCTCCAGGGCGACCTTGGTCCACTGCTCGATGTCATTGGGCTCGGGGGGCGCCAGGGGCAGGTTGTCGCCCAGGCGCGCCAGGGGCACGCTTACGGGACCGATGATGACCCGCAGGGCCTCCCAGGCATTCTCCAACTGATTCTTGTAGTTGATGACTTCGGCCCGGGACTGGTCATAGGCGGCCTGGTTGTCATTCACGTCGGTGATCGCCACCAGGCCTACCTCGAAGCGCTGCTTGGACTGCTCCAACTGGCGCTCGTTGGCCCGCATCAGGGCCTCCCCGGATCGCACTAGGTCCGCCGCCCGCAGGACCTTGAAGTAGGCCTCGGCGGTCCGGGCCATCAACTGGATCTGGTTGGTCTTGTACTGGGCTTCGGCCTGGGAGATGACGTCGTCCGACTTCTGTAATCCGATCCACTGACCACGGTTGTAGACCGTCTGATTCAGAGTGGCCGTGGCGGTACCGGTGGAAAAGTCTTCCCGCATGTTGCGGGTTGCAGGACCGACCTGAACGTCATAGGCCTCGACGTTCTGATAGGTGCCAGAGGCATTGACGCCAATGTTGGGCAGGAGGAGGGCCAGGGACTGGGGCTTGACCTCCTTGGTCGCCAGCAGTTGCTGCTCGGCCTGCTTGAGCAACGGATCGCTCAGCACCGCCAGGTCGTAAATCTGGATCAGATCTTCGGCCAGGGCCGGTCCGGCACCCGCGAGGGCCAGGGTCAGACCGAGGGTCAAAATACGTCTACGCATGAGCTCGTTCCCCGTGAGGATGGCGACGAATAGGCTCTTATGGGAGATCGGGGCCGATTTCCCGGGTAATTCAAGGTATCTGAAGCGTTCAAGGCGCCTGAATGGTTCAAGGCATTATAGGAGAGCCCCTTTCATTGGCTCAATGCGGGGGATCAATCCCGATAGAGATCGTCGGAAATGGGTCCGAGGCGCCGGCATGGGGGGCGACGCCCCCCTGGCCAGCAAGGGTAAAGGGATGGCGGCCCTCATGGGGCTCCTCCGCGGGACAGGTAAAACAACCCGCTCCGTTTTACCGGGGCGGGGATACCTCACGAAGCCTCCCGCTCCACGCTGGCCACGGCCTTGGGCTGGCCACGCAGCCGCCGCACCCAGCGTCCCGACCCTTCCGCCATGCCCTGGAACATGACATAGAGGCCAGGGATGACGAGGATGCCGAACAGGGTCGCCGCCAGCATGCCGCTGAGCACCGTGGTGCCCAGGTGAACGCGGGAGTTGGCCCCGGCGCCGGTGGCGATCACCAGGGGCAGCAGGCCGATGATGAAGGCCAGGGCGGTCATGAGTACGGCGCGGAAGCGCATTCGCGCCCCGGCCAGGGCGGCGTCGTACAGGCCCTTGCCCGCCTCGTGCTGTTCCTTGGCGAACTCGACGATGAGGATGGCGTTCTTCGCCGCCAGGCCGATGAGCAGCACCAGACCGATCTGGGCGTAGAGGTCGTTCTCCAGATGGCGCAGCATCAGCCCCCCCGCGGCGCCCAGGACCGCCACGGCGACCGAGGTCAGGACCGAGAAGGGGATGGTCCAGCTTTCGTAAAGGGCTACCAGGAAGAGATAGCCGAAGAGCACCGCCAGGCCGAAGATGGCCGCCTCGACCCCGGCACTCTGCTGGGCCTCCTGGAGGGACATGCCCGTCCACTCATAACCGAATCCCTCCGGCAGGGTCTTCTTGGAGGCCGCCTCCATGGCCGCCATGGACTCGCCGCTGGTGAAGCCGCGGGCGGTGCTGCCATTGATGGCGGCGGTGGGGAACTGGTTGTAGCGGAACACCAGATCGGCGCCCAGGTCGTCGCGCACCTCCGCCAGCACCCCGATGGGCACCATGGCGCCCGTGTTGGAACGGACGTAGGTCTCCCCAATCTGGTCCACCCGGGCCCGGGCCGTCTGGTCCGCCTGGACGTTGACCTGGTAGGTCTGGCCCAGGTAGGTGAAGTTGTTGACGAAGGTACTGCCGAAGACCGATTGCAGGGTCGAGAAGACGTCCGCGACCGGCACCTGGAGATACTCCGCCTGGGTACGGTCCAGGTCGAGGAAGAGCTGGGGCACGTCGGCGTCGAAGGTGGAATAGACCGAGGCGATGCTGGGGTCCTGGCGCGCCGCCGTCATCAGGCCGTTGAGGACCTGGGTCAGCTCCTGGGAGGACTGGCCGCCCAGCCCTTCGAGCTGGTAGGTGAAGCCGCCGGCGTTGCCGAGACCAGGGATGGGCGGTGGTGGAAAGACCAGGACCTCGGCGTCGGCGATGGCGGCGAAGCGGGCCTCCATGGCCCCGATCAGGCCCCGGATCTGGGTCTCCGCCGTCTTGCGGTCATCCCAGGGCTCCAGCACGAAGACCCCCAGGCCGGAGTTGGACGAGGCGGCGCCGGTGAGCATGCTGTAGCCGGTGACGGTGAGGACATTGGCCACCCCCGGCGTGGAGCGGGCGATCGCCGCCACCTCGTTCAGGACTTCGGTGGCCCGCGGCAGGGCCGCCCCGGTGGGCAGCTTGATGTCGGCGAAGAGGACGCCCTGGTCCTCGTTGGGGATGAAGCCCGTGGGCAGCCGGTCCAGAATCCACAGCGCCGCCCCGCCGACCAGGATGATGATCAGGCCGGCGACGATGGAGCGCCGGGCGATCAGTCCCACCACCCGGACATAACCGTTGCGGGTGGCGTCCAGCCCCTTGTTAAACCAGGCGAAGGGCCCGCGCTTGGCCTCCTTGGGGGTCCCCAGGAACAGGGCGCAGAGCATGGGCGACAGGGTCAGGGCATTGAGGGCGGAGATGGCCACCGCGGTGGCGATGGTCAGGGAGAACTGCTGGAAGAGACCACCGCTGATGCCCGGCAGGAAGGCCACCGGGGCGAAGATGGCGAACAGCACCAGGGTGGTGGAGATGATAGGCCCGGTGACCTGTTCCATGGCCTTGAGGGTCGCCGCCCGCCGGTCCAGCCCTTCTTCGAGCATGACACGCTGAACGTTCTCCACCACCACGATGGCGTCATCCACCACCAGCCCGATGGCCAGCACCACGGCGAACAGGCTGATGGTGTTGGCGGAGAAGCCCGCCGCCAGCAGGACGATGAAGACGCCAATCAGGGAGACGGGGATGGTCAGGGCCGGGACGATGGTCGCCTTGAGGTCCTGGAGGAAGATGTACACCACCAGCAGCACGATTACCGCCGTGATGGCCAGGGTGGAGATGATCTCGGCAATGGAGGCCTGGACGAACAGGGTCGAGTCGTACATGACCTCCGCCGCGACCCCATCCGGGAAGCGGGCCTTCAGCGCCTCAAGCTCGGCGCGCACGTCCCTGGCCACCTGGAGGGCATTGGCCCCCGGCGCCTGGTAGATGCCGATGGCCGCCGTCGGCTTGCCGTTGAAATTGGAGAAGGAGCTGTACATCTGCGACCCCAGCTCCACCCGGGCGATATCCCGGACGCGGACGATACCGCCGTCGGCGCTGGTGCGGACCACGATGTCCTCAAACTCCTCGGGCTGGACCAGTTGCCCCTCGGTGACGACGGTGAACTGGAAGACCTGATCGTCGCCGATGGGCGGACCACCCACCGAACCCAGGGCGGCCTGGAGGTTCTGCTTGCGCACCGCGTTGACCACGTCCTCCGGCGCGATGCCCAGGGCGGCCATCTTTTCCGGCTCGATCCAGATGCGCATCGAATAGTTGAGGGGGCCGAACTGGTCGGCCTGACCGACCCCCGCCACCCGCGCCAGCTCGTTCTGGACGTTGATGGTGGCGAAGTTGGACAGGAAGAGGGCGCTCTTGCTGTCGTCCGGGGAATAGACGTTGACCACCAGCAGCAGGTTGGTGGCCTCGGCCTGGACCGTCACCCCCAGGTCCTGGACCTCGGTGGGCAGCAGGGCCAGGGCCTGGGAAACCCGGTTCTGGGTGTTGACCTGGGCGATGTCGGGGTCCGTGCCCACGGCGAAGGTCACCGTCAGGGCATAGGTCCCGGCGGCGGAGGAGACCGAGGACATGTAGATCATGTCCTGGACGCCGTTGACCTGCTGCTCGATGGGACCACCGACGGTGCTGGCGATGGTCTCCGCGTCGGCGCCGGGGTAGGTGGCGTTCACCATGACCACCGGCGGGGTGATGTCGGGATACTGGGCGACGGGGATGGCCTTGATGGCCAGGAGTCCGGCCACCACCAGGACGATGGAGACGACCGACGCCAGCCGGGGCCGCTCGACGAAGACCCGGGAGATCATGGGCGTTGCTCCGCCTGGGTGGCTTTACCACCACCGGCACCCGCCCGGGTAGCCGCGTCCTTGGCCGCCCCGGCAGGGGCCGCCGGGGCACTCGCCGGTGCCTTGTCCCCACCCTGGCCCGTCGTCGCGGGCTTGGATGGGGCCGCCTTGGCGGCGTCCCCATCGGCCTGACTCTGCTTCACCGGCTTCACGACCATGCCCGGCTTGACCTTCTGCTCCCCGGAGACGATGACGATGTCCCCCACCTGCAGGCCCGAGAGGACGGCATAGTTGGTGCCCACCTGGGCCCCGGTCTTGACCGCGCGCACCGCCACCCGGTTGTCGGCTCCCACCACGAAGACCTGTTCGCCGTCCTTGGTCCGCTGGATGGCCGAGGCCGGCACCAGGGGCTGGCGCTCCTGTTCGGCGCTATGGATCACGGCGGCGATGAACTGACCGGGCAAGAGCATCTGCTCGGGGTTGGGGAAATCGGCGTAAACGGCGACGGTGCCGGTGCGTGGATCGACCTGGTTATCGACAAAGGCGATCTCCCCGGGGTGGGCGTAGGTCGCTCCCGTCGGCAGGATGAGCTTGGGAATGAACTTTTTGCGGATGACCTCCAGCCCATCCCCATCGGTCATCTCGGCGATGCGCACGAAGATCGCGCCGGGAATGGAGAAGACGGCGCGGATGGGATCGAGCTGGACCACGGTGGCGAGGGTACCGCTGGCGGTGTTGACCAGGTTGCCCTCGGTGTACTTGGTGGGGCCGATGCGCCCGGCGATGGGGCTGGTGATGGTGGTGTAGCCCAGGTTGATCTGGGCGGTGGCGATCGACGCCTTGGCGTCCTCACCCTGGGCCTTGCCCTTGTCCACCGCCGCCTGGGCCTCGTCGCGCTGGGCCTTGGCCTTGTCGCGATTGGCCTGGGAGGTGTCGCCCTTCTTTAGCAAGGTATCCTGACGATCGAGGTCGAGCTGTTTGTTGGCCAGATCGGCCTCCGCCGCCGCCTGGCTGGCCTGGGCCACGGCCAGTTGCGCCTTGGCGCCGTCAAGGGTGGCCTGGAAGGGGGCCTGCTCAATCTGATAAAGGAGTTGATCCTTGGCGACCATGGCCCCCTGAGCGAAGGCCAGCTTGGTGAGGAAGCCCTCCACCCGGGCCTTGATGTCCACCGACTGGATGGCCTTGATGGTGCCGATGAAGCGCTCCTGCTTGTCCACCAGCCCCTCCTCGATGGCGGTGACCACGACCGCGGGCACGGGCGCCTTCTCCTCGGCCGGCGGCGGCGTCGCAGCGGCCAGCGGCGACGGGGCGAAGCTCAAGGGGGTCAGGGCCAGGGAAAACAGCAGGATGGAGAGTGGGCGGCGGGCAAGGCGGGCGGCGATGGACATGGGGCGGAAACCGGAGGAAGGGCGGAGGGCGGCAGTATAATCCCCTCGCCGCGGGGACGCCGGAGCAATCGCGCCGCGATCCCCCGACCAGGGTGGCCCAGGCATCTACTTGCAGCTAGAAAGGGATCAAGCAGCGGCTTTCATGACGAAATCGACATGGATCGCGTCATACGGGAAATGGATCTTGCCCTCGGCGGTTTTTTCCACTATGCCGGCTTTGCGCAGTGCCATGACATCCGCATGGACGGCTTTGACATCGCGCTGGACCCTGCGGGCCAATTCCCGAATGGAGAGGGGTCCGGTTCCAGCCATGGTCTGCAAAATTCGCCAGCGTTTGGCGGTCAGCGCCTGCCAGAGGAGTTCCGGGGTGGCGAAACTGATCCGGGGGTCGCTGGGTTGCCCTGTCTTCCAGGCCTCGGCAAAATCCGCGAGGTTATCCTCGAGGGTGCGGACATCAAAGGTTATCGTCGTCATGCTGGCACCTCGTGACATCGGCCATGAAATCGGCGATCAGTTGTTCAATTTCAGTGAAGTGGTAGCCACTTTCCCGCCCGTTCCGGTGGCGGTGATCCCCTTTTCCCGCCTCGTCGTCGTATCGCAACACGCAATCACCGTCCTTCACCAGGGCGAGGCGGTATTTGTAGCGGTGTTGGCAGCCGCTGACCGGTCGCGGTAGTTTCCAGGCAACCAGTTCCGCGAACACATTCGCGCGCAACTGGATGCGGCGGTTGAACAAGGGTTGAGCGGCCATGTTGGACAAGATAACAACATCGCCAAGGCCAGGCAATGCAAACAGAAAATCGTGCCGGATTCGGATGGGGCGGGTCGGCTAGCCAGCGCGGCGGCTAGTGTTTGCTGGGGCCATTTGCGAAACAGCCATTTTTTGGACTGCTTGAAAAGGTCATTTTGCGAAACAAAGCCATTTTTTCGGACACCCAACAGGCGGAGACCCTCCGTCAGCTCGTCGCGTCCGGGCTGTGCTTGGCCCGGCAGCGCCGACATCGCCTGGCCCTGCTCCTCGCCGGTTCCGCCTCCTGGTGTCGGCTGGCTGCGGAGGTCTGTCTGGCGGCAAATCCGGGCCAGGGCGTCTGGCTATCCGATGGTCCCGGACCCGATGATCGGCGCCCCCTCGCCGCCGGTCCGCGACTGCTGGGCGAGGAACTCGATTATCTGGTCTACGACGCCCATGCCGGCTTTGACCCCGACGGCTTTGGCGCCGCCACCGGCGCCCTGCGTGGCGGTGGACTGCTTCTGCTTCTGACCCCTCCCCTCCCCCTCTGGCCCCATCTGCCGGACCCCCAGGCCCAGCGCGTCACCGTCGCACCCTTTCACCCCGATCAGCTCAACCACCGCTTCCTTACCCGCCTGGCGCGGGTACTGGGGATCGCGGCGGAACTGATCCAGGTCGAAGAAGGTGCCCCCATCCCCGTATCACTCCCGGCGCCCTGGCAGCTTGACCCGGAGCTGGCCGCGGCCTCTGACCGGGCGCAGGGCCAACATTCGAACACTGAAAATGCCCCGGCGTCAGTTCTGGCGTCTCCACCCAGGGCAACCGTTCAGCCCCCTCTCCCCAGCCCTCCCCCGCCAGGGGGGAGGGAGCAAGAGGATCAGCGGTTTGTACTATCCATGCCCGTCCAGGGAGCAGGGGGAGGTGAATGCCTGCCTCCCGGGACGAAAACGGACCCGGCCACCGACTCCGGTCGATCCGAGCAGGACCTGGACCGCCTTTGCCGGACCGAGGACCAGCGTCTGGCGGTGGCGGCCATCCTGCGTGCCGCCCGGGGGCGCGCCCGCCGGCCCCTGGTCCTCGTCGCCGACCGCGGTCGCGGCAAGACCGCCGCCCTGGGGATCGCCGCTGGCGAACTGTTGACCGGCGGGATGCGGCGCATCCTGGTCACCGCCCCGCGCCTGGCCGCCGTCGAGCCGCTGTTTTGCCTGGCCGCCACGCGCTGCCCAGCGGCTCAGGCCGCCGGCGAGTTGCACTTTCGGGCCCCGGACGCCCTCTGTCAGGCCCCCGAGCCCGCTGACTTGCTGCTGGTGGACGAGGCGGCTGCCATCCCCGCGCCCTTGCTGGAATGTCTGCTCCAGGCCTATCCCCGCCTGGTCTTCGCCACCACTATCCATGGCTATGAGGGTACCGGACGCGGCTTCGAGGTGCGCTTCCGCCAGGCCCTGGAGCGGCTCACCCCCGATTATCGTCGGCTGGAGTTGCGGACCCCCATCCGCTGGGCCGCGGATGATCCCGTCGAGGCCCTAGTCGCCCGGGCGCTGCTGCTGGATGCCAATCCCACCGAGGACGCACGGGTATCGGGCGCGCGGCCGGACGGGGTGGAACCGGTCCGGTTCGATCGCGACGCCTTGGCTCGGGACGAAGCCACCCTGAGCCAGCTCTTCGGCCTCCTGGTGCTGGCCCATTACCAGACCCGGCCGCTGGATCTGCGGCACCTGCTGGATGGCCCCAACCTCCAGGTCCATGCCCTGCGCCAGGGCGGCCAGATCGTCGCGACCGCCCTGGTCGCCATCGAGGGCGGCCTGGACCCGGACCTGGCCGCGGACATCTACCAGGGCCGGCGGCGGCCCCAAGGCCATCTGCTTCCTCAGACCCTGAGCGCCCATGCCGGTCTGGCGGCCGCCCCCACCCTGCGCTGGGCACGGATCGTCCGGCTCGCCGTCCACCCGGCCGTCCAGGGCCGGGGCCTGGGGCGGCATTTGCTCCAGTGGATACTGAACCAGAATCGGGCCCAAGGCCTCGATCTGCTAGGGGTCAGCTTTGGCGCCACCGCCGACCTGCTGAGCTTCTGGGCCGCCTGCGGGCTGACCCCCGTCCATCTGGGCACCAGCCGCAACGCCGCCAGCGGTGCCCATGCCGCCGTGGTCCTGCGCCCCCTCACCCCAACTGGCGAGGACCTGGCGCGGCGGGCCAGAGCGCGCTTCCGCCGCCGTTTTCCGCTCCTGCTGACCGGCCCTTTCCGGCACCTGGAGCCCGGCCTGGTCGCCGACCTGCTGGCGCTCACCTGCCCGGCTTCAGAACCGCCACGGACTCAAGCGGAAGACAGTGACCCCGACGGGCGGGAACTGGCCGCCTTTGCCTTCGCCCAGCGGCCCTTCGAGGCCAGCCTGGCCGCCCTTCAGGCATTGGCCCGGGACCGGCTGGGACCGGCCCTCCGCGCGGGGCATTGTTCGCGGGAAGAGGTCATCCCCCTCATCGTCACGGTGTTGCAATGCCGGGACTGGGCCGAGGCCATTCGCCTGGCCGGCGCGTCAGGACGAGCACAACTGATCGCCTTGTTGAGGGAAACCTGCGCCAGACTGCTTTCCTGGTCCCCTTCGTAACCACCTTGGGCGGGTGACTGACCCATCGCGTGGCGGAACCACCTCCTGTTGGTTCACTACCACGCCCAGGTCCTGGTTGCCCGATTCAGACCCCACGCCACACCAGCCGCTCTCCCCCGAGAGCCACGACGGCAAAAGCGCGCAGCTCGGCGAGGCCATGGCGTTGGCGCAAGAGGGCGCCATAGTCCCGCGCCTGTTCCGTGGCTTCTTCCAGCTTCGCCGCTACCGCCGGCAAGGCAGCGAGGGCCTCGCGCGGTTGGGCGCGTACCTGTTCTCCGGTCAGGCCCAGGTCCTTGAGGCCCAGGTACTTGAATTCCAGCAGCAGGTCCAGGGCCTGGAAGCGGCGCATATCGGGACGCACGATGAGGGCCAGGTCAGCATATCCACGTTCGGTCTCCAGTTCCGAGACGGCCATGTAGAGCCGGTCGTCGAACAGCAGGGTCAGAAAGGCGAATTTGACCAGCAGTTCATTGGTCCAGCGGTAGTCGCGGTTAGACAGCACACGAAAATAGCCCTGTTCGATCAGGTCGGCCAGCGGGGCCAGGTCGCCGCGTTGGCCCAAACGGCGAACGGCATCGGGCAACGCCCGCCCCACACCGGCAGGGGGCAGCCAGTCCTCACGTAGCCGCTCGACATAAAGCCCGCGGGCGACCAGGTTAGGGATGCGCAGAATGCATTCGTTGAAGGAGGTCACCCCCGCCAGGGTGAGGATGCCAAAGAAGTATAGCAGCGAGGCCATGAAGGACTGGTCCTTCGTGGCCATCAGTACGTCCACCACGCCGAAGCGTCGGGCCAGTTCCGGGATCACCACCCGGTCGTCCCCTGACAGGGCGTCCAACAACAGGTCTACCCCACGCGGCAGGGCGGCGACGTAGGCGAGCTTACCCCGGTCCATGGCCAGGTTCTCGTCCAGGAGGCGGCGGGGATAGCGCCCATCCCGCGCCAGGGCCTTGAGGAAGTAGAGGCTCAGGGTCGGGTTGTAGAGGCTTTCGCTGGCCTCCTCGCTGAACCGATAGCCGTTGTAGAAGATGCGCATGGTCTCCAGGGCCAATCCGGGAGACCAGTCGCCGCCCTCCGCCGCCAACTGCCCCAGCACCGTCGCCAGTTCGGCCTCGGTAAAGCCGCACAGGTCGTTGAAGGCCGGTTCCAGATAAATGCTTTCGGCGACGTTGTAGCCACTGGTCATGTCACTCAACACGACCGGGGAGACGCCGGTAATGAAGACCCGGTCCAATCCCAGTCCTCCGGCGGCGGCCTTCACCGCCTTGAAGACGGTCTTCAGCAGACCCTCGCCGTACAACAGGGCCTCGTAGCGTCCCTGGCTGCCGTCCCGGTCCGCCATCAATACCTCGTTGGCGAAGTTGTCGTATTCGTCGATGAGGAGGTAAAGCTTATAGGGGGTGGCGCGGATCGCCCCGAGGACGGTCTCCAATGAGGAGATGGCATTGTCAGGATGGATCGCGATGTCGCGGGTCCAGTAGGCCGCGTAATCGCTAACGAACCCGGCGATGCGGTCATGGAGATGCTGATGCAGCGCCGCCTCGATGTCCTTGACCTCCCCCTGGGCCTGGACCAGGGAGAAGTCCCACTTCATGACGAAGAAGTTGTTGCGCAAAGGCGTGGGGGCGCGCCCTACCGCCAGGCGACCAAAGAGGTCCGGGAATTGCTCCGCCCGGTTGAGGTCGTAGTAGTGCTCCAGCATGGACAGGAGCAGGCTCTTGCCGAAGCGGCGAGGACGCAGGAACAGCAATTGCCGCCCGGTCGTCTCAATCAGCGGCAGCCGATCGGTGCGGTCCTGATACCAGTAGCCCCCTTGGATCAGGGTGCCGAAGTCGCTCAGGCCGTAGGGGAATTGCATCGGGATTTGCCCATTCTGAAGAGGATTGGGAGGGTGTATGGATAGCAGAGAATGGCGGATCGTTTCACACCCACGGTAAGACCAGCCTCCATCATAATTATCGGGCCGCAGGCCGACGGGCGAAACTTCGGACAGGATGCCACGGATCGCGGACAATGCGCCGCGAAGATAGATCGATGTCATGGGATCACTGGGTCAGTTTTATCCCCTTGGCGGGAGTGCAGGACGAGGACGCTGACCCTGCTCTCAAGAACCTGCTCTCAAGAGCAGCGACAACGCCTAGCAGATGTTCCAGGGACTACTTCCATCCATGCCTCTACCCCCGCGATGAACCCTGATCCTCACGCCATCGGCTCCGCTTTCCCGGCGGCATTCGCCTACCCCCAGGGTTCGCCGGCGTCGGCGGTGGGCGCCGCTCTGGCCGCTATCGGTCTGACCGGCCCCCGCCCGGTGCTGATCCTGGTCGGGGGCGCCGCCAATCTCGACCCGAAGGTGGCGGTCCGGCTGCGTCCCCTGTTCAGGGACCTGGTGCCCGTTCTGGATCGGCTGGGGGCGGCAGTGATCGACGGTGGTACCGATGTTGGGGTCATGGCCTTGATGGGCGAGGCGCGCCGGCACGCCAGCGGGCGGTTTCCGCTCATCGGGATCGCGCCTCGCGGGCGGGTAGACTTCCCCCACCCGGGGACGACCACTCCCGAGGATTCGGGGCCCGCGCCGGGGCTTGACCCAGCCCCATATCGATCCGCTGGGCAAGATCGGCAAGAGCCCCGGGTCGCCCTGGACCCCCATCACAGCCATTTCCTCCTGGTGCCGGGAGAGCGCTGGGGAGACGAATCCCCCTGGCTCATGGCCGCGGCGGAAAGGCTGGCCAGTGGGCGGGCCACCCTGATGCTGGTGGCCGGGGGCGGGGAGATCACCCGGCGGGATATCCTGCATCGGCTCCATCAGTCCGGTCGGATCCTGGCGCTCGCCGGCAGCGGAGGCACGGCGGACGCCCTGGTCGCCTGGCGCCGGGGCGAGGGACCGCTACCGGTGGACGATCAGGCGGTCTTCGCTACCGCCCTGGTCGAGGTTCTGGACTTGACGGAGGCCCCCGGCGAATTGCCCCAGCTTGTGGCGCAAGCCTTAGCCTCTTGAGGACAAACAAGGGATGGCCCTCTCTTTCCGGCGAACATCCATCCTGGTCCTGGGCGGGGATGCCTTGGCGGACCAGGTGGTCGCCAGTCTGCGCCGGGAAGGCCACCGGGCGCGGCGCCTCGATCCTCTGGATTCGCTGGCACCGGACAAGGCCAACACCTTGACCCTGCTGGACCCAGCAGCGCTGGACCCGACCCGAAACCCCGTCCTGATTCTGGCCGATCCGCCGGATGCTCCTACCCTGGTTGCCCACCTACTCGCCCATGTCCGGGAAGCCAACCGCCAGCACCTGGCGGGGCGGCGGCTGGCTGGTCAGGGGGGATGGCCAAGCCGAACGCGACCGGTTCAGCGCCTGATCCTCATGCACCCCCGTGACCCCGCCCCCGTCCTGCCCCCGCCGGAGCCGGGCGACCCGCTGCGGATTGAGACCTTCGCCATCGAGGATCGCGCCGCCCGCGCGGTCCTTCGCCGTTGGCCCCCGCATCTGGGTCTCGACCCCGGTTTTGGCCAGGTCCCCCACCTGCTCTTCCTCGGTTTCGCCCCGCCCGCGCGGGCCTTGCTGCTGCAGGCCCTGCGCCTGGCCCATTACGGCCAGGGCCGGCCGCGGATCAGCCTGGTCTGCGACCATCATGAGGCCATCGCGACCGATCTGCTGGGCGCTTATCCCCAGGCCCACCTGATTGCCGACCTGCGCTTCGCGCCCCTGGAGGACATGTCCCGTCTGCTCCGGGGAACGGCCGCGCCCGATCCTGTCACGCCGTCCCCGGCCAATCCCCCCGTCACCCTGGCCCTGGTCTGTATGGCGGGCACTCCGCCCGCCCATCCTCATCCCGGCGATCCCGCCATCCCGGAGGACCGTCCCACCGCCGATCACCCCGCTAGCCCCGGCCTGGCCCGTTCTGCCGCCGATAGCGCATGCAACCCCGGTCTGGTCCTCTACACCGCTGATCAGGTCAGCCACCCTGGCCTGGCACGCTCCGCCGTTGAGAGCCTTGACTACCCGGGCCTGGCCCTGGCGCGGCGCCTGATCGACGAACTGGCGGCCAGCCAGGGGGTCTCCCCCCCGGTGCTGCTGGAGGTGGGTGACGCCGAATCGGGGGGTGAACTCGACGACTGGGATGGCCAGATCATCCCCATCGCCTATCGCCGGGAGGCCTGCAACGCCGCCCTGCTCCTTGACGGCGTCGGGGACGAACTGGCGCGCAGCATCCATGAACACTACTGCGACACCATCGCCGCCCAGGGCCGGGATCTGGCCCTGGAGCCCGCCGGCCAGCCCTGGGAACGGCTGGCAACCTCCTATCGCCAGGCCAACCGCCATCAGGCCGACCACGTCTGGGCCAAGCTCGCCGTCACCGACTGCCGGGCGGTGGCGGAGGACCTGGTGGAGGCCTTCGCCCTGAGCCCCCTGGAGGTCGAGCGGCTAGCGATGGTCGAACATGACCGCTGGGCGGCGGATCGCTATCTGGATGGCTGGTCCCATGGCCCCACGCGGGACAATGCCCGCAAGCTCCACCCCCAGCTCATCCCCTACGCGGAACTGTCGGAGGCGATGAAGGACCTGGACCGCTTCGCCGTGCGCGGCCTGCCGACCCTGGCCGCCCGGCTCGGGCTCGGTATCCAGCGCCTGCTCATCCTCGGCGTTCACCCCCCCGGACCCGCTTGTCCGACAGGCAAGCCCCTGCGCCACCTGGCGCGGGCACTCGGGGAGGGCTTGCGTGAACGCTATCCGGACCGCGCCCTGGTCCTCGCCACCACCCTGACCGATGCCCGGGAACGCGCCCTGGCCCAAGTGTTGATGGCGGGTGCCGAGCCCGCGGGACTTTTCCTGCTGTTGCCCCACCCCCTCAACCAGCTTCTGGCCCGGCTGAACCCGCCCGCCGCCCGCCGCGATTTCCTGGACCTGCTGACCCGGGCCGAACGGCGGATCAGCCTGCGCGGCGAGGCGGAATTGGCCACCTGGTTCGCCCGCCGGGCCGAGATCCACCTCATTCTTAACGACCAATCCCCGGAAATCAGGGCGATTGCGGACGGCGGGGAAACGCCGCACAAATGCATCCTGCTCAATCCTGACGGCGCCGGCCTGACATGGACCTTCGATTACTAAACTTCCGTGGCCCCCGGGGCTGGATCGAGGCCCTGGGCCTGGCGGCCCTGGCCCTGGCCAGTTGCCTGGCTTACTACGGTCGGGTCCTGGCGGGGCGGGCGCGTTTCGACCTGCCGGCCTTCGCTGCTGCCCTGCAACAATCCGGCCTGTCGATCCTGCCGGCCATCACCCTGGTCATGATCGCCATCGGCCTCATCCTGGGCCATCAGGTGGAAGGCATCCTCACCCAGTTCGACCTGCCGGTGGTGGTCATCCTGACGGTCGCCTTCGTCATCATCATCGAGGTGCTGCCGGTCCTGGTCGGCATTCTGGTGGCGGGGCGGGCCGGGGTCGCCCTGGCGGTGCGCCAAGCGACCCTCCTGGCCACTGGCGAGATGGATGGGCTTTTGGTGTGCGGGATAGAGCCCCTGCCCTTTACCCTGGCCCCGGTCCTGCTGGCCATGTTGCTGATGAGTTTCGCCTTCCTGGTCTGGGGGACCCTCGTGACCTTCGCCGTGGCCGGCGCCTGGCTCTGGGCCAGCTCCGGGGTGGCGCCGGCCTTGTTCCTGGAGATGCTGACCAGCGCCCTCACCCCCGGGGCCCTCGTCGAGGCCCTGGTCAAACCCCTGCTGTTCGCGGTGCTCATCGCCCTCATCGCCACCCTGAACGGCATCGGCGCGGGGCGCCGGCCAGGGGGGATCGCCGGCGCCGCCACCGGCACCATGATCGGGGCGGTCACGGCCATCCTGGTCACGGACCTGCTCTATATCGTCCTGGCGCGGGTCTGAGGAGGAGCGGGATGTCCCTGGCGCTGAGTCTCAATGGCGTCTTCCAGCACGTGGCCGGGCGCCTGGCCCTCCAGGGCCTGAGCCTGGACCTGGCGGCAGGAGACTGGCTCCTGGTCTGCGGCCCGAATGGGGCGGGTAAGACCCTGCTCTCCCGCCTGGTGCTCGGCCTCGACCGGCCCTCCGCCGGACGCGTCCGGGTCCTGGGCCGGGACCTGGCGCAACTTGACGGGCGCGGACTGGAACGATTGCGGAGGGAGGTCGGCGCCGTCATCCAGCGCGGCTCGCTGCTTGCCGACCACAGCGTCCTGGCCAACATCCTCCTGCCCCTGCGCCATGAACCCATGACACGCGGGGAGATGGCGCGGGCGGCGCGGCTGGTGATGACCCTGCTCGGCCTGGACGGCATGGAAAATCATCCGCCCCAGGCCCTGTCCCTGGGGCAGCAGCGGCGGGTGGAACTGGCCCGGGCCCTGATCCGCCGCCCCCGACTCCTGGTGTGGGACGGCCTTTCCGACGGCCTCGACCCGACGGTGGCCCGGGAGATCCTCGCCGTCCTGGACAGTCTGCGCGACGGCCAGCCCATGGCCCTGCTCGCCACCGACAACACCCCCGATGCCCTGGGGGGCATCCCCGCGCGGGTCGCGGTAATGAACCGCGGGCGCCTACTCTATGAGGGCCCCCCGGAGACCCTGGCCGCCGCCAGTGCCCAGGACCTGGAACTGCGCACCGCCCTCGGAGCCCGGTTTTGATCTCATCCCAACCCAGACTCATCCATATGATTGATATGCTGACCCAATGAGCGACAACCACCCCATCCCGCCCGCCGCGCGGCGTCTCGACCGCCTCTACGCCCCCCCGGAGATCGGCGCCCCCGGCAAGCGCCGGGCACTGGCCGAGCGCCGCCAGTTGCTCCTGGCGGGGCTCTTCGTCCTGGCCATGGGGGTCCTGGTCATGGCCGCCTTCGCCTTGATCCTGCCGGGCTTCCTGGGCAAGATCTACCGGCTTGAGGCCTATTTCCCCGACGCCGAGGGCCTGGACCCGGGGATGCAATTGGTTCAGGAGGGCTATGTCATCGGCCTGGTCGAACGTGTCCAACCAGTCTTCCCCGGCGACCCGGCCCATGGCCTTCATTGCCCTCCCCCCGCCACGGCTGGTCCGCCCCGCTCACCCACCCTGCCCTGCTTTCGCGCCACCCTGCGCATCCGTGACCCGTGGCCCATTCCCCGGGACAGCCAGGTGCGACTGGCGACCCTGGGCTTGCTGAAGGGCAATGCCCTGCGCATCGAGGTCGGCCAATCGGCGGAGCTGCTCGCTCCCGGCACGGTCATCACCGCCCGCGCCCCCGAGCCCGACTTGACCCAGCAGCTCGCCGTCCTCACCGAGACGGTGCGCCTGGTGGTCGAGGAGAGCATTGCCCCGACCCTGGCCAGCATCCGCGATCAGGTCAAGACCATCGAACTCCTGGTTGGTACCGGTGAGGACCAGGGGGAGGGCCTGGCTGGCAACCGCGAGCAACTGGCCGGCGCCTTCGAGAACCTGCGCCTGTTGTCGGACAACCTGGTCAAGACAGTGGACCCCCAGACCATCGGCGCCATCCTCGCCTCGGTGGAGACCATGTCCGCCGACCTGGCGCGCATCACCGCCGAAATGGCCGGCAGCACCCAGGACGTTCAGCGGACCGTCACCAACTACGGCGACCTGGCCACGGACATCCGCGGCCTGGTCAACGAGAACCGCCCCGCCCTGCGGCGCTCCGTGGATGACACCCAGTACCTGCTGCAGGCCCTGGCGGCGTCCCTCACCCCCGTCCTGACCAATATCGAGGACGCGAGCCGCAACCTGGCCGCCTTTTCCCAGGAACTGCGCAACCAGCCGCTCAACCTCCTTCGTAACCGGGAAACCCAGGAGCAAGCACCATGGTTCAAATGATGCCGGTTCATGCCTTCCGGTCGATTCCGACTCGCCCAGCCAGGGGCATGAAGGGCCCTGGCTGGGCGCGCGGTACCGTCGTGCTCACGGGCCTCCTGCTGGGGCTTGGTCTTGCCGGCTGCGGCTCCCCGGTGCCCATCAAGGAGGATCAGTATTTTTCCCTCACTCCGCCCACCACGCTGGAACCTGGCTCCCTCGCGACTGAGGGTGGAGCGGTAGCCCGCGACCGCGCGCCCCTGCCCGCCAGTCTGCAAGTCAACGAACTGGCCGCCCGCGGTTTCCTTGGCGGGCGGCAGATCCTCTTCCGCACCGCGCAGGCGCCCCGGGAGACACAGCGTTACGAGCAACGCCTGTGGGACGAACCCGTGCCCCGGGCCCTCTCCCGTCACCTGGCGACCCGCATTCGTGACGCCGGGGTCTTCCGCTTCGTCCTCATCCCCGCCGACCGGGGGCGCGCCGATTACCTTCTCGGCGGCGAGGTGGAACGTTTCGAACACCTGCCCACCGCACACCCGCCCCGCATGGCCGGGACCCTCAGCCTGACCCTGATCAGGGCCAGCGATGGCCATCCCCTCCTCGAACGTCGCCATGACGCCGAGGTGCCGGTCACCGGCCCCACCCCGGCGGACATGGCCACCGCCGCCACCCACCTGGCGGACCAACTGGCCGCCGCCGTGGTGGAGGACCTGCGGTCCTGGCGCGACCTCAAGGGGCCGAGGTAGGTCGCGCCGCCTGCAAGTTCTCATCCATGAAGCGCCGGGCCGCCTGGATCAGGGCCAGGCGCGCCCGATCCGCCCCCCAGTCCGCCGCCAGGGCCGGGTCCGCCTCCGCCCCCTCGTCCCACAGTTGCCAGAGCAGGGCGACGTCGTTGCGATAGGCCGCGCCGATGCTCAGGCCATCCGGACTGAAGCTGGCATGGGAAGCGCCGCCCAGCCCGGCGGACAGGGTCAGGTAGGCCGTCAGGGGCCGCAGTTGGAGCCGGGTGGGGTTGGGCCAGAGGCGCACCGTGCCATCCCGGGAGGCGGTGAGCAGCCAGCGCCCATCGGGAGAGAAGTCGAGGCTGAGGATTCGCGCCTTGTGGCCGGTCAGCCGGGCGAGTTGCGTACCGTCCAGGTCCCAGACCTGGGCCTCCCCCTCGCCGCTGGCGGTGACCAGGGTCCGGCCATCCGGGGCGAAACGCACGCTGGTGACCGCGCCGGCCCGAGGGTCCAGATAGCGGGGTGCGCCACAGGTGGCACCGGCGATCCCGGCGCTCTCAACATTGCCGGCGCTCCCGGCTACCCCTGCGTCTCTGGCATCTCCGGCAACTCCAGCAGCTCCGGCGAGTTCGACCAGGGCGAGGCGGCCATCCTCGCTGGCCGTGGCCAGGTGGCGGGCGCCGGGGCTGAAGGCCAGGTCCTGGACGTTGTTCCTGTGCCAGGGCCCGGCGCAGACCGGGGTCCAGTGACCAGTGCCATCGACCCGCAGCACCTGGACTGAGCCGTTCTCGGCGCCGCTGGCCACCCAGACCATCCCCGCCTCATCCCGGGCCAGGGCCGCCGCGCGGACACCGCCGGCGCCCGGTTCCGTCGGCAAATCCTCCCCCAGGGGGGCGCAGGTGCGCAGGTCCCAGAGCCGCACCGGATGCCAGGAGTCGTTCGAGGCCGTCAGCAGCCAGTCGCCCTGGGGGGCGAAGAGCGCCTGGTAAACCGCTGGACAGTCCGGTCTGCCGTTCTGGGTACAGGGCTGGGCGTCGGGGGTCAGGGCCAGGGTGCAGATCTCCTCGCCCTTGGCCAGGTCCCAGACCCGGGCCGTGCCGTCAAGGCCGGCGCTGGCCAGCAGCCCGGCGCCGGGGGAGAAGCCGACGCGGCGCACCCGGTCCCGGTGGCCCTGGCCCTCGTCCCCCAAGCGCCAGTGCAAGGCCGGTATCAGGCCCGTCGCGCCGCGCTCCAGGCGCCAGACCTCGATGCGGCCGTCATGGGACCCCATCGCCAGGAGCAACGCGGAGGATGGGTTGGGAAAAGTGCCGCTTGGACTGGTTGAGGGTCCCCCCGGTCCAGGGGAGGCACCTTCGCGCGGGTCGCTCGGCCCCAAGGCGATCCCGCCCGGAGCGGAAGCCATGCCGGACGGGGCGGAGGAGGCGCCGGGCGGCTCCCGGGACACCATGGCACCCGTCCCGGTCGGCTCCCGGGATGTGGGAGGAGACGTGCCGATAGGACCCATCCCCGCCGCGGCTGGCGACGCCATGGCCAGGGCGAGATGGGCGACTTGGTCCGCCTGGGGAAACTGGAGGACGAAGGTCGCCGCCGGCCGCACCGACCAGAGCCGGGCCGAGCCGTCCTCGCTGGAATAGCTGAGGATGCGCCGTTGATCGCGGCTGAAACGCGCCTCGGTGATATCCCCCTCATGGCTGACGACCGCCAGGCTCTGGCCGGTCCAGAGCCCCCAGAGCCGGATGCTGTCATCCTGGGAGGCGGTGAGGACGATGGGCTCCTCCTCGCTGTGATCCTGTCCCGGAGCGATCTGCACCTGGTCCACCGCGAGGTCGTGATGGCCGAAGATCTGGGCCTCCCCGCTCTCGAGGTCCCAGCGCACCACCTGGCCATCGTCATCCACCGCCACCAGGTTGCGCCCACTGGGGCTGAAGGCGATCTTGCGCACCGAGGCCCGGTGGATGCGGATCTTGCGCCCATCCCGCGTGATGACCCCCAGCTCCGCCAACTCGCGCCCGGTCAGGTCGTAAACCCGGATGCGGTCGTCGCCGAAGGCCACGGCCACCCGCTCACCGCGTGGGTCCATCACGGCATGGTAGGCCGGGCGACCCTGGGACCCCCCGGCCGGCAGGACGGCGAGCTCCTCCCCGGTGTGGGTCGCCACCACCTTGGCGGTCCCATCGAAGGAGGCCGTCATCAGCCGCCGGCCATCCGCGGAGAAGGTCAGGGCGCGGACGCCGCGGTCATGGATCTGGCGATCCCAGAGGGGCGGCCCGGGGTTCTCCAGGTCCAGGACGCACAGGGCGGGGGCGCGCCGCTCGCCATGGATGAGGGCCAGGTAGCGCCCGCTCGGGTCCAGGGCGATGGGCCCGCGGGGGCGCGCGCCGCAGGTCCAGGTCGGAGGATCCGCCGCGGCGGCGGGCAGGCGCCAGACGCCCGCCTCCCCAATCCCCAGCGGCAGGGCCGACTCCCCGCTGCCCGGGAACCGCAGGGCATGAATCGGCAGGTCCGGAGCCGCCAGGGACCCCGCGTAGTGATAGCGCTGTCCCTGGAGGATCCAGCGTTCGGCGCCGCCCCCGGGGGCGGGCAGCGCCAGGCGCTCGCCATCGTCGCTAAAGGCCGCCGCCAGGGCGCCGCCGCCCCCGGTCGGGCCAGAGACCATGGTCACCAGGCGGTTGCGGATGAAGGCCCGGCTCAGGCTATCCGTGGCCTCCGCGGGCAGATAGGGGCCGGCCGCCAGGGCCAGACGGACCGCCTCGGCGGTATTGCCGCGGTCGATGGCGCTCTCGGCGTTGCGCAACTGGCTGCGGTAGAAGCTGAGCCGTGACTGGCTGGAGGCGTCCCAGGCCCACCAGGCGGTGGAGGTGGCGATCAGCAGCAGGCTGAGCAGGGTCCACCCCAGGACGCGCGCCTGGCGGTTGCGGCGCCGTTGCACGCCCAGGTAGAGACGGCTCTGCTCCAGATAGTCGCGCTCCAGAGGTTCCAACTCCGCCGGGTAGGCGGTGGCAAAGACCTGGGCGGCGGCGTAGCCGGTCTCGCCCAGCAGGTATTCCCGGTTGCGGTCGGTGCGCCGCCAGAGGCGTGCCTGGCGGCTGAGCTGATAGCGCAGGATGAGATCCCGGCGCTGGGCCGGTTCCGCGAGCAAGTCCCGCAGCGGCTGCCAGCGCTCCAGCAGCACTGGATGGACGAGGGTGGCGATGGGCCGGAACCGCTCCCACCGGCGGGCGGCCTCCCGGGGATCAGACGTGGCGACGCTGTCCTCACCGGGGTCGAGGGTGGTTGGCGACGCGCCCGTGGCGAGGGGGGGCTCAGGGGTGGTGGGCGACTCCTTGGTGATCAGGTCCGTGCCCAAACGCAACAGGCGTCCCACCCCCCCATGGCGGATGCGCCGCTCCTCCCGGGTTTGCCGCCACAACCGCCGCAGGTCGTCCCAGATGCCCGGGGCGGAGGTTGGGGCGGTCACCGCCTCGGCGTCCTCCTCCTCCGCGTCGGCCACCAGCAGCCGCGCCGCGATCAGGCGCTCCACCAGGGGCGCCACCGCGGGCAGACGGGTCAGGGTCTGGAGATCTCCGGCGCGGAGGCCGGGACGGGGCGCCCCGCTCCCCTCCAGGGTGACCAAGGCCCGGCACAGGGTCGGCAGGGCGGCCCGCTGGGGGGGCTCCAGCTCCGCCCACAGGGCATCGGCGCGGGCGATGAGGCTGCCGGTCACGCCGCCCAGGCTGCGCAGATCGGCCAGGGTCAGCAGGGATGATCGCGCCGCCCCTTCGTCCCGCCGGGCGGCCGCCCGGCGGTAGAGGGCATCCAGGACCTCCTGCAAGGCGGGGGGCCAATGCGTCAGCAGACCGGCCTCCGCCTCCAGGGCGTCCACCAGGCCGCGCCCGATGCCGCTGGTCGGTTCTTCAAAATCGATGGCGGCGACCCGGGCCGGGATCTCGATCACCTGCCGGATGCGGGCCGTGGCGGGGGGTTGCAGGGGAAACCAGCTCACCTCGTCCAGTTCCCCTGCCAGTTCGGGTAAGTCGGCGAGCAGGGGAAGAAAGTCGCTGCGCAGGGTGGCAATGACCCAGATGCCGTCCCGAGCGGCCAGGCAGCGCAGGGCCGTGAGAAAGGGGCGGGAGCTAGTGGCGCCAAACAGGGGGTCCAGGGGATCGACGACGATGACCAGTTGCGCCCGCCCACCGTTTCCGCCCCCCTGCTCCGCGAACTTGACGCTGACCTGGGTCAGAGCCGCGGCCAGTTCGGTGGCGGCCACCTCGGGGGTGGTCGCCAGCAGGGCGGCCAGGGCCTGGCCATCGAGCCCGAACTGCTGGAGTGACGCGCCGAGGATCGACGGCGCGCTCACGGCCGTGGCCAGGGCCTGAAGGGGCCCCTCCGCCGCCGCGAGGTCGACCAGGCACCAGCGGCACAGGGCGATCCCCGGAAACAGGAAGGGCCGCGCCAGCCGGGGCAGGAGTCCAGCACGGATCAGGGAGCTCTTGCCAACGCCACTGGGGCCGGTGACCAGCAGGAGCCCCCGGCCGCGGTCGACATTGGCCTCCAGGCGACTGATCAGGTCCCGGGTCTCGGTCTCCCGGCCGACGAAGATCGGCTGGTCGCTGAACTCGAAGGGCCGGTCCACGCGAAAGGGGCTGCCCCGCCAATCCTGGAGGTGGGAGGTCAGGCGCCGCTCGGCGCTGATGCGGCGGTTGAGGAGCTTGCGCAGTTGGGTCTCGACCAGCTCGCGAAAGGAATGATCATTGCTGAACTGGCGGAAGGCGCGCCGAAAGCTGCCATCGGGGTTGAAGAAATGGGTGCGGAAAAAGGCTTCGAGACGGCTGCGGTCCGCCAGGGCCTCCCGCGCCGCCTCGGGATTGTTGACGTCCACCAGGCAGGGGGCGGTCTTGCGATAGACCAGCACCTCCGGGCTGCCGGTGCGCGCCGAGGCCTCCACCGCGTCGACGAATTCCCACTCGGTCCCGGTCAGACCGCCATAGGGGTCGTTGGCCAGGGGCGTCCCCAGGCGCGCCCAAAGCATGACCAGCACGATCTCGCAGTCCGAGGGCCGCACCAGCCCCGCCTGAAAGCTCTGCGCCGCCGTCAGGGCCTCCTGCTCCCACAGGACCGCCTGCACCTTGAAATAGGGCAGATACTCCTGGGCCAGGGCCTCGATGATGCTGCGCGTCAGGGCCCGCTCATGATCCAGGTCGGAGGGCGAAGAGACGAAGATGCGAACCAGGGGATCGGCCATCGGCACACCTGCGGCAGGCGGAGAAAGTGAGGAGAGTGGAAAGGAAGCTGTCCCGACAAGGGAAGAGAAGCGCCTCTGCTAGAAAGACAGGATAGGCCAAAGTTCTGCGCCTGGCGCGTGGCGGGATGGGTTGATTTCGACGATGATGTGCCGGTTGCTCCCCCATGGCTTCCGCGCATCTCCGCTTCCGTGACCTCCCCCGCCGCCTCCGCTCTTCGTCCCCACTGGCTCGTGGCTCTCAAGGGTCACCGGCACCTGCGTCGGCCGGAGGCGGTTGGGGAGGCCCTGTCCGCCCTGCTGCGCACCTTGAGCGTGGAGATTCAGGGCACCCTGGTCGGGGTCTCGTCCATCGCCCCGGGGGCGGATACCCTCTTCGCCCAGACGGTCCTGGGCATGTCCCTCCCCTGGCGTGCCCTGTTGCCCGTGTCGGTGGCCGAGTTGCATCAGGACCTTTCCCCAGCGGACAGGCAACTCCAGGAGCAACTGCTGGCCCGGGCAACCGAGGTCCAGGTATATGGCACGCGTAATGGCGGGGTAACCGTCCAGCCCCCCTCTCCCCAGCCCTCCCCCACCAGGGGGGAGGGGGTCAGTGAATCAGCAGCTTGTGCTGCCGAAGCACACCCGGGGCGCGAGGGGTCTGAACGAATACAGGGCGGGAATGAGGCCGATGGGGAGGTGGCCAGAGAATTAGCAGCTTGTGCCGCCAAAGCCCACCTGGGGAGCGAGGGGTCTGAACGAATACAGGGTGGGAATGAGGCCGAGCTGGAATGTGGCATGGAGACGGTGGATCAGGCCGACCTGGTCATCGCCATCTGGGATGGCCAACCCGCGTCGGCACCAGGCGGCACGGGGGACATCGTCGCCTACGCCCGCGCCGTCGGCAAACCCCTGATCATCCTCAACCCGGATACCCTGGAGCAACGGCGCGAGGGCTGGCGGGCGCGGCCCTTCGTCGATGAGGAACTGCGCTACTTCAACGGCCTGGCGGAGGAGCCTGGGATGGTACCGGCCCTCCCCTCCCCCGTCCCGCTCAATCTGCTACGCTTTTTCGCCAAGGTCGACCGCACGGCCAGCCGGACGGCGCCGAATTTCCGCCGCTGGGTCGCCTCCTCCCTGTTACTCAACACCGGCGCCAGCCTGTTGGTGGCCGGCATCATCGCCTTCGCCCTGCGCCTGCCGGCCCTCGATGCCCTGGCCTTCCTCATGACCGCCGGGGCCATGGGGGCCGGCTTCTACATCAAATACCGCAAGGTGCATGAACGCTGGGTCCATTGTCGGGTGGCGGCGGAGATCTGCCGGGCCGCCATCGCCACTTGGGAATTGCCGCGGCTGGTGCTGCCGGACCTCCCGGGCTTGGGGGAGACCTTTGGCCGCCTCAAGACCTCATTGCGGATGATGCATCTGGGCACGCGCCCCGCCACGCCCGCCCATCTGGATGAGATCCGGGAGCGCTATCTGCGCCAGCGCCTGGACGATCAACTCCATTACCACCAGGCCCGGGCCGCCCGGCTGGCCCGGCTGCGCCGCCGCCTGATCACCCTCTTCTGGACCTTCTCCGTCCTGGCCGTGGTGCGCGGGCTGTTCGTGGGGCTTTACGGCATCGAAGGGTTCAACCCGGAGGTCAGCCGCACCCTGACCCACTTTCTGCCCCTGGCCCTCCCCGGTCTGGCCGGATGCGCCCTGGCCCTGGTCTCGGTCTTCGACCTCAATGGCCAATTGGCCCATTCCCGCGCCCTGACGACCTTCCTCGCCTCGGCGCGGCGCGAGATCCAGGCCTGTCAACATGTGCCGGCCTTAGGGCGGGCCATTGCCCGCGTCGAACACTACCTGGCCCAGGAAATCGCCGCCTGGTTTATCCTGAGCCAGGATTCCCGTTAGGGGTGAGTAATGAGGTGATGTGACGAGAGGCTTGCACCATGAAACGACTCCTGGCCCTGGACGGTGGCGGCATCCGCGGTATCTTCACCCTGGAGGTGCTGGCGCGGATGGAGGCCCTGCTGCGCGCCAAGACCGGCCGGCCCGCTCTGGTCCTGGCGGACTACTTCGACTACATCGCCGGGACCAGCACCGGCGGCATCATCGCCACCTGCCTGTCCTGGGGCATGCCGGTCGCGGAGATCGAAGACCTCTACATCCGCCGCGGGATGGACATCTTCCGGCCCGCGCCCTGGTACAAGCGCTGGCGCAGCAAATATGCCGCGGAGGCCATCACCGCCATGCTCAAGGAGGTGTTCGCGGAGGATGCGGCGGGCCAGGTGCCGGCCTTGCTGGGCACCCGCAAACTGCGCACCTTGTTGTGCCTGGTGATGCGCAACTATTCCACCGGTTCCCCCTGGCCCATCTCCAACAATCCCGCCGCCAAATTCAACGACCCCGCCTCGCCGGAGTGCAATCTGCGCATCCCCCTCTGGCAACTGGTGCGGGCCAGCACCGCCGCCCCGACCTTTTTCCCCCCGGAGACCATCGTCCTGGGTGGCCGCCAGCATGTCTTTGTGGATGGCGGCATCACCCCCTACAACAACCCCAGCCTGCTCCTCTACCTCATGGCGACCATGCCTTGCTTCCACCTGGAATGGGAGCGGGGCCTGGACAAGCTGCTGCTGGTCTCGATCGGCACCGGGCGGGTGCGAGTGACCTCCGGCACGGCCACGGCGGGGGAGATGAGCCTGCTCTTTCATGCCCGGCGCGTCCCGGTGGCCCTCATCGACTCCTCCAGCCTGCAGCAGGACCTGCTGTGCCGGATCCTCGGCCAGTGCCGGGTCGGTGACGAAATCGACTGCGAGATCGGGGATCTCAAGGACGGGGGTGCCGGAGCCAACCCGGGCCTGGTGCCAGACCAGGCCTCTGGCGAGGCTTCAGGCCAGGGCTCTGGCAAGGCTTCAGGCAACAATTTCACTTACCTGCGCTACAACCTGCTTTTCACCCCGGAGCAGCACGTCCGGGCCCAGCAGTTCGCCAGTACCGGCTTCGCCATCGACAACCTCAAGCTCATCCCCCTGCTGCGCGACCTTGGCGCCGCCTACGCCGCGGAGACCGTCAGGGCCGAGGACCTGCTCTGAGGTCTCCGGGTATCGACAACCTCAAGCTCATCCCCCTGCTGCGTGACCTTGGCGCCGCCTACGCCGCGTAGAGCGTCCAGGCCGAGGACCTGCTCTGAGGTCCCTGGTCACGCTTACCCCCAGCGCGGTTCACTCATCTCAGATCCTATTTGTTAAGACCCCTCGCGCCCTGGGAGGGCTTCGGTAGCCCGAGCCGCTGCTTCTCTTACTCCCTCCCCCCTGGCGGGGGAGGGCTGGGGAGAGGGGGTCTGAAGGTTACTTCAGATCAATTCCCCGATGGGGAGGAGGGCCAGGAGCAGGAACTTCAGCGCCTCGCCAATGCCGATGTCCGGCTCGGCCTCGACGCGCACCAGCCTGCCCTCCCGGCGGGTCACCCATTCCATCTTGCCCTCCGCGGTCAGCTCCAGGCGCCAACTATTGTGGGGCGCCATGTCGCGCTCGATGAGCGCGGCCACCGCCTGGGCCAGGGCCGGGCTCTCGATCACCAGACCGATCTCCGTATTCAGGTGCGTGGAGCGCGGGTCCATGTTGAAGGACCCGATATAGACCAGCCGGCGGTCGACAACCAGGGTCTTGGCATGCAGGACCAGCGGAACCTTCTTCGGCATCCGTGCGTAGCGCTCGATCAGGAGGGGCTGATCCTCGGCGTCACCGCGGTACTCGAACAACTCGATCCCCATGCCCAGCAGGCGGCGACGCTGAAATGCGTAACGGGAATGCACCCAGATGGCATCGTTGGCCGCCATGGAGTTGGTGACGATGGCGACCCGGACGTTGCGCGCCCGCAGGTCCTCCAGCAGCTTAAAGGTGCCGGGGAGCATGATCAGATAGGGCGTCGCGCCGAGCACCTCCTGGCGGGCGCCGCGGGCCAGTTCGGTCAACTGACGCCCGCTCTCGCCGAAGGCATCGTACCGGTCCAGCTCCGGGTTCTTGCCGGGCCGGTCATAGATGAGCCGCGCCTGACCCCAGGCGAGATCCGCGGCCCGCAGCCCCTTAAAGCGAGCAGTGGTCGCGGCGAGACCGGCATCGAACCGCGGGGGAAAGTTCTCGGGCTGGGCGGCATACTGGTGCAGCCCACGATAATAGGCCTCCCGCTCCGCGGCGGTGATGGGGACCTGGACCACCGCCTCCAGGGGAACCACCCAGGGATCATTCCAGTATTCGTCAAAGCTTCGAGAGATCTGCGGCACCACCGGGCCCAGGGTCAGGACATCCAGATCGCGGAAATTGAACTCCTGGTCAAGGTCATAGTATTCATCGGCCACGTTGCGCCCGCCGAGGATGGCCAGGCTGCCGTCGACGATGAAGGTCTTGTTGTGCATGCGCCGGTTAAGGCGCGAGAAATCACCCAGCGAGCCAAGGATCCGTCCCAACTTGCCCAGGGTATCCAGACCCAGGGCGCCCACCGGGTTGTAGAGGCGGATCTCGACCTGGGGGTGATCGTTCAGCAAGGCCAGAAACCGGGGATCGGCGTCGAGGGAGATCTCGTCGACGATGACCCGCACCCGCACCCCCCGCTCCGCCGCCCGCAGGAGGCGCTCGGCGGCGATCTTGCCGACGTTGTCCTGGTACCAGATAAAGTACTGGGTATCGATGGTGCGGGTGGCCTGGTCGGCCAGCATCCCCCGCCACAACACGGCCTCCTCGCCCTTGTCCAGGAGCAGGAATCCCGACTGGCCGGCGGGCTGGTGGCTGACCAGGTGTCGAACCCGCTTGCCCAGCGGCGTGGTCTCGGGATCGGCGATGGCGTGGGCTTCCGTCCGGCCCGCCTGGGGGATAGCAGCCGGATCGCCGGAATTTAGGCTGGCGCATCCGATCAGCATCAACGCCAGCGCCATGGCCATTGCCAGCGCCTGCACTAGCGCCAAGACGGAAGTGAGCCTAAAAGTCACTGCAAAGTCGTCTATTCTCAGGGGGGTGGCGCGCAGTCTCATGACAGTTAACGTACAAGTCACGACCAAGTCTCCCATCACCAGGCATGCATCATGCCATGCATCATGCCCATTCATGATAGTTGGCGCGAAAAGAACGACAACGTCCCCCATTTGCGTATGTCAGCGTTCCCCCTCATGGCGGATAGGAGGCTCATGGGCGATGCTCACCAAGTGGGCGTTGCGATGAAAAATCGTGGTCCCAAATACGAAAAAACCCGGCGGATGCCAGGTTCTGGTGAGTGTAGCCAGGTATGGTGGGCGAAGCGTGGTTATGGTGGGCGAAGCCGGGTTATGGTGGGCGTAGCCAAGTTCTAGTCCGGCTGCCCCGCCGCCGCGGGTTCGGAAGGTGAAGAGAAGACAGGCCGGGGCGGGTGAGAAGGGGCAGCCGAGGTGATTCGTCGTCCCGGCCGGGAAGCCGGGACCCAGGCCAGGGAGGGTGACCGGTCGGGCCACTTTGGCGCCGATGGTGACTGCGAGGTTGCTATCCCTGCCTTGGATTCCGGCTTCCCGGCCGGAATGACGGCGGGGGGGGCTGAAGCACCGCGCCCTTAGGGCACGCGGCAAACCCGCCCGCGCGGCTGACTGACCAGCCCCATCAGCGCCCGGATCCGCGCCCGCGGATCGGTAAGACCCAGCAGGTTCTCCACCCCCGCGGCCCGGGTCCGGGGCGGGCGGCCCCGCGCTGGCGGCCACCCGCAGTCCGGTCAGCGCGGTCGCCGCTTCCAGCCCCTCGGTCACCAGGGTGACTGCCCCCCCTCCCACGCTTGCCTCGGTCGCGGGCTCCCGCCCCCCGCTCGGCGCGGCGACGTGCCACGCCGCCAATTCGCGCCGCAAGGTCTCGATAAAGGCGGCATCAAAGGGCAACGGCAAATCGCCAAAGCCCACCAGTTGGCGCACGCCTCGGGTTGAGCGCACCGGGCCAAAGTTGTCCACCCCGGCCTGCAAGCGAATGAACAGGTAATCCGGAAACAGCGCCTGTTCCACCACCACCGACCGGCCGCGGCGGAGCTGCTCGCAACGCAGCCGCGGGTCAAAGACGCAATAACCCTGCCGCTCCAGTTGCTCCACCGCCCGCTCCGCCTGCCCGGGGCGCGCTTGCACCAGGTACCAGTGGGGGCTGGTTACCTCAGACATGGGGGCTTCTCGCTTTGCGATTGCCGCCAGGCGCCGGGCACGGCGGCTTTGCCGACTACTCGCACAGCCAGCCGCCCGCCCCTACCCGCCCGCTTTGGGCGCGGATTGACGCAACAGCCGCAACCGCCGCCGATGCCAGTCCGGCCAGCGGTAGAGGATGGCCAAATAGCCGCCGAAGACCGCCAGGGCCAGCGCGAACATCAGGGCCTCCGGCACGGCCAGGGCCTGGCCTGCCAGGCCAACGCCCGCCAGCAGCAGGGCCAGCGCCAGCAAGAGAATCAGCGCCCGGCGGGGGCTATGGAACAACCGCGCCAGGCGATGGTGCAGATGACCGCGATCGGGGTTGAAAGGGTGCTGGCCGTTACGCAGTCGTCGCCCCATCACCGCCAGGGTATCCATCAGGGGGATGGCCACCAGCCACAACGCGGTGACCGGCGCCAGACCCTCCAACCCCCCCTGGGCTGTGACCGGCGCCAAGCCCTCTAAGACGCCGTTGGCGGTCACTGGCGCCAGACCCGCCAAGACGTCATGGGCAGCGACCGGCGCTAGGCCTGCCAAAGCGCCATGGGCGGTCACCGCCCCCAGACCCTCCAGGACGCCAGGGGCCGTTACCGCCCCCAGGCCAGCGGGGCCGCGGCTGGCCGTGATCAGCCCCCAGACCAGCAGATAGCCCAGCAGCATGCTCCCCGCATCGCCGAGAAACACCTTGCACCGGCAGCGCCCCAGTTCCAGATTGCCGACCAGATAGGGCACCAGGGCCACCAGGGTGGCGCTCAGCAGCAAAGCCAGGGGCGAGCCCGTCGGCAGGAACGGCAGCAGGCTCCCCATGCCGATCAGGGTCACCCCCGCCGCCAGGCCGTCGATGCCGTCGATCATGTTAAGGGCATTGATCAGCCCCACCACCGCCACCAGGGTCACGGGCAGCGCCCAGGCGCCTAACCCCAGCGGCCCGGTGCCCAGCAGGTCCCCCAGGCTGGTGAGCACCACCCCACCGCCCAGGGTCAAGAGCAAGGCGGCGCCGAGTTGCGCCAGCAGGCGTACCCGGGGGCCCAACTGATAGCGATCATCTAGGGCGCCGACCAGCACCAGCAGGGCCGCCCCGGCCAGGCCGTAGCGCTCCGCCGCCGTCAGGGGGGGCGCGACCACCAGGCTGGCGAGAAGACCGGCGAAGATGGCCAGTCCGCCGACGCGCGGCACCGCCTCGCGGTGGATGCGCCGCCGCTCGCCCGGATGGTCCATCAGGCCGGTACGCGGCGCCAGGCGCAGGAGCAAGGCCAGCACCAGGGTGCTGACGACCAGCGCCAGCAAGAGGACGAGGAAAAGGGTCATGATGGCGGTATCAATCTGTATAAATTAATGAATCGGTCCATGAAGCCGGGCTGGAAAATGGCTTTGTTTCGCAAAATGGCCTTTTCGGCGGGTCCAAAAAATGGCTTCGTTTCGCAAAATGGCCCTTTCAGCCGGGCGGGAAAAATGGCTTCGTTTCGCAAAATGGCCTTTTGGCCTGCACGGCCGGTGATGCTGACCTCCAGACCATGGAGCAGCACGGGACGTTCGTCGTCCCGGCCGGGAAGCCGGGACCCAGGCCAGGTAGACCTGATCGATGGGCTGGGGGGCGAAGAAGTCATTGACCGCCGCCTGGTCGAGGAGGTCCAGTTCGGCGTAGCTGGCTGGTGAGCAGGGTCGTGACTGATGGGAGCGCCAGACACCAAGGCGCAAATAATCCCCACATTTGTGGCAAACTGGCGTCAACACCAACGGATCGCGAAGGCAACACCATGAGCCGACTGACCATCGACGTGACCGACCAACAGCATCAGGCGCTCAAAGCCATGGCCGCCCTTGCGGGTAAAAGCATCAAGCAATACACCCTGGAACGTCTGTTCCCGCCTGCCACCCCTATAGATGGGGCGCTCGAAGAACTTAAGCTGCTGATTGCCGAACGCGTGGCCGAAGCCCAGCGCGGCGAGATCGTCCAAGGACGCATACGTGACATTGCCGAGGAAGTGCTGCTGGCAAATGGCAAACGATGACCCAGCCTTACCTTCTCACCCGTGGCGCCGCCGCCGATCTGCGCCACATCGTCCGATACACGGTGCGAACGTGGGGGGAAGCGCGATGCCGAACCTATATCGAACAAATTGAGACGGCCACGACCGAGATCGCGCTGGGCGAAGGCCCTTTTCGCCCTCGGGACGACTTATATCCCGGCCTACGAGTGAGACAGGCTGGCCATCATGTCATCTTTTGCTTACCCCAACCTGGCCAACCCGCGCTGATTCTGGCCATTTTGCACGAGCGGATGGACATCCTCGCCCGGTTGCAGGGGCGACTCGATCAATCGCTGTGAAGACCGGCCGCGCCTGGCTGCCATGAAGCCAGTTAGAGGGGTGACCGCACAGCAGCTTTCCCTGCTCTGGATTCCGGCTTCCCGGCCGGAATGACGAGGGAAGCGGCGAGGTTGCTTTCCCTGCCCTGGATTCCGGCTTCCCGGCCGGAATGACGGGGGGAAACCGCGAGGTTGCTTTCCCTGCCCTGGCTTCCGGCTTCCCGGCCGGAATGACGGAGGGGGAAGTGGCCGGAATGACGAGGGAAACGGCGACGCGGCTTTCCCCTCATCGGCGGCGCTCAGACCGCAAGTGGGGCGCGGCCGCCGGTGGCTGACGCGGCCGCCGCGCCTCAATCGGCCAGAATCTCGTCCAGGGTCTTGGCCGTGAGCACGCGCTCGGACCAGCGCAGCAGGGTCTCGGCATCGGCCGCTTCGATCCGCTGCGCGACGGCAGCGGGCAGTTCGCCAAAGCGCAGGCGGAGTTGGGCGGTCAGGATCCGTGCTTCCCCACGCTGCATGCCTTCTTCTCGGCCTTCCTGTCGGCCTTCCTGTCGGCCTTTCTCTCGGCCCTCCTCTCGGCCCTTCTCCAGAAAACGCTGCGCGAAACCGCTCATGGTGGCCACCTCGTGCGGGTAGAGTTGGGTGTAAAGCTGGCGTTCATTGTCATCCAGGTCGGCATAGATGTCGACGAAGTCGAGGTATTTGAGCCGCTTCTCGGTGGACGGTTCCAGCTCGATCAGACCGCGCACCGCCTGGGCGTAGACCAGCAGCTTGTCCTCCGGGGCATAGGCCATGTTGGGCAGATTGAGGCGGGCGACGAGGTTGGGGCTGTGGAGATGGTCGCGGGCCGGGATCTGCTTGAGGGCGCAGGCCAGGTAACGGAAATCGAGATAGGTCCGGGTCTCGCTGCCCAAGGCCAGCCGGGTCGGGAAGGCGCCGGGGTGCAGGAAGATGACGACCGGGACGACGCGGTCGGTGGCGTAGAGCTCGGCCAGGTCCAGGCAGTAATGCGCCAGCCGGTGGATGGAAAAGCGCGCCGGCTCGGTTTCTTCCTCAAAGACGAACAGCAGGGCGGC
>ERZ1645187.216-NODE-216-length-56102-cov-19.119311_pt1 | contig 56102 bp, 51 predicted proteins | sample MGYA00575352_ERZ1645187 | MGnify/ENA primary metagenome ERZ1645187 (study PRJEB40837, sample SAMN11349314) | freshwater sediment metagenome | isolation source: river sediment | host: Sediment | place: India: Wazaribad , New Delhi | collected 2017-02-21 ... | reverse complement strand
GGCGGTAGTTGGCGATCATGATGCCGCCGGTCTCGGTCTGCCACCAGTTGTCGTGGATGGGCAGGCCGAGCACCCGCTCGCCCCAGACCACGGCCTCCGGGTTGAGCGGCTCGCCCACGCTGTGCACGAGCCGCAGCGCGGACAGATCGAAACGCTTGCGCTGCTCCTCGGGCGCGCGCATGAGCATGCGGATGGCCGTGGGCGCGGTGTACCAGACCGTGACCCGCTGGTCCTGGAGGATCCGGTACCAGCGTTCGGCGTCGAAATCCGCCTCGTCGACGATGGTGGTCACCCCGTGCACCAGCGGCGCGATGATGCCGTAGCTGGTGCCGGTCACCCAGCCCGGGTCGGCGGTGCACCAGAAGACGTCCTCCGGGTGCAGGTCGAGCACGTACCGGCCGGTGAGGAAATGGGTGAGCACGGCCCGGTGCACGTGCACCGCGCCCTTGGGCAGGCCGGTGGTGCCGCTGGTGAAGTGGAGGATGGCCGGATCCTCGGGGTCGGTGGGCGGGATGGGGAAGTCGGGGGCGGCCGCGGCCATGAGACGGGGCAGCGAGCGCACGCGCTCGTTCACGTGGGTATCCGCGTCCACCAGGAGGATGTGATCCAGTTCGGGCAGTGTGTCGATCAGCGCCTTGATCTTGCGGTCGTACTGACGGGTGGTGGTCACGAGTACGCGTGCGTTGCCGCGCCCCAGCCGCTGGCTGATGGGTTCCGGGCCGAAGGCCGCGAACAGCGGGCAGAACACGGCCCGACATTTCAGCGCGCCGAAGAACACCGCGTACAGCTCCAGGCTGCGGCCGGCCAGCCAGAACACCCGTTCGCCCGGGAGCAGGCCCAGGGAGTGGAGCAGGTTGGCGAAGCGGCTGCTCTCTTCCTTGAGGGCCGTGTAGGTGAGATCATGGACCGTGTCGTCCCGGCCGAGCAGCCGCACCGCCACGCGGTGGGCGAGCGGGCCGGCGGCGTGGCGGTCCACCGCCTCGTGGGCGATGTTCAGGCCACCGCCGGCCAGGCCGGCCAGTTCGGTTCGCACCGCGTCCCAGGAAAACCCGGCGCAGGTGGCCGGGTAATCGACCAGGTTGGGCCGCACCGCCAGGGTGGCCACGTCTTTGCGCACAGGGGGAAACTGCATGGTCGCCTCCGGGAAAGGGTCAGCACGCCGGCCGCACGGCCGGGTGCGGGGCGAAACAGTGCCAAAGGCAGAGTACCGGAGGTTCAATTTCCAGCCAATGCAGGATTTTATGCTACATTCCGGATAGAAAAAATATCCATCATGAACCCGGCCCGCACAGCCCGGCCGGGCGGAAAAGACTTTGCAACCCGGCCGGTTCATGGCAGAGTGGACCCTGACCCGTCGGCGGAACCGTTGTGCCGGCGCGTTTTCCCCTTGCTTTCCGTTGTCCCCGACCACGGAGGTACCCCATGGGCGCAGCCCGCATCATCGACAGCCACATCCACTGCGGCGTGCAGCACTCGGACCTGCCGTTCGCCGAGATCGCCCCCCTGCTCCGCGAGGCCGGCATCACCGATTGCTGCCTGTTCGCGCCGGTGGAGGACATCTACGACCGCGACGACTTCCATTTCCAGGACAACACCCACTGGCAGCAGGCCCGGCGGGCGGCCAACCGCTACCTGCTCGACCTGGCCGAGGCGGGCGAGGCCATCTTTCCCTACCTGTTCGTGTGGAACGATTTCGCCATCGAGGAACTGCGCCGCCCCTACCGGGGCATCAAGTGGCACCGCCACAGCTACGAGCCCATCTACCACTACGACGACCCGCGCTGCGGCCGCATGCTCGCCGAGATCACCCGGCGGCGGTTGCCGGTGGTGCTCGAGGAGAGCTTTGACAACACCCTCCGCTTTGTCGAGCGCCTCGCCCCGGAGGCGGTGATCATCATCCCCCACCTGGGCGGATTGAACGGCGGCTACCAGGCCCTGGACCGGGCCGGCGTGTGGCAGCGGGACAACGTCTACGCCGACACCGCGCTCGCCTCGCCGCAGGAGATGCGCCATTTCCTCGAACACTACGGCCCGCACAAGCTGCTCTTCGGCAGCGACTACCCGTTCGGCCTGCCCGCCGGCGAGCTGCGCAAGATAGAGCGGCTCGACCTGGACCCGGCGGATTTCGAGCAGGTGGTGGCCGGCACCGTGCTCGGCCTGCTCGGCGCGGTCCTCGACCCGGACTGACGCGACCTTTCCCTTCCCGCCCCTCAAGGCGCAGTGACCAGGAGACAGCACATGACCTACAGCACCCTCATCGTCGAGACCGGCGAAAACTTCGTCGGCACCATCACCCTCAACCGGCCGGACCAGCTGAACACCTTCACCACGCCGCTGGCCATCGACCTGCAGCAGGCGCTCCTGGCCATGGACGCGGACCCGAAGGTGCGCGCAGTGCTCGTCCGAGGTGCGGGCAAGGCCTTCTGCGCCGGCATCGACGTGAACGAGCTGGAAGGCAAAACCGCCATGGAGTACCGCGAGTGGATCGAGCGCATGGAACTGCCGCTGGTGACCATCTCGCGCATGAACAAGCCGGTGATCGCCCAGGTGCACGGCGTGGCCGCGGCCAACGGCATGGGGTTGGTGGCGGCCTGCGACCTGGCCATCGTCTCCGTGGACACCCGCATGGGCCTGACCGCCATCAACGTGGGTCTCAACTGTGTCGGCCCGATCCTGCCGGTGGCCCGCTGCGTGGGCCGGAAAAAGGCGCTGGAACTGCTCCTCTACGGTGAACTGGTCAAGGCGGACGAGGCCCTGGCCTTGGGGTTGGTCAACCGGGTGGTCGAGCGTGAGGCCCTGGAGGCCGAGGCCATGGCCTGGGCCGAGAAGCTGGCAGCCAAGAGCCCGATCGCGGTGCAGATCGCCAAGCGCGGCTTCTACGCCTCCGAGGACATGGATTATCACCGCCAGTTCGACCTGATGAACGAGGCCTTTGCCCGGCTCTGCACCACCAGCGACGCCAGGGAGGGTGTCAGGGCCTTCTTCGAGAAACGGCCGCCGGTCTGGGAAGAACGCTGACCCGTTGCCTGTCGCGGCCGGCAGCGGGCGGTTCACCCGATCCGCTGCCGGCGCTTTTTCCTCCGCCTCGCGCGGATTCCCCCCTGCCTGGATCTGTTATGGATTTTACCCTCGATGCCGTTGAAGTGCGGGCGCTCGGCTGCCTGATGGAAAAGGAACTGTCCACCCCGGAATACTGCCCGCTGTCGCTCAACGGGCTGGTCAATGCCTGCAACCAGAAGACCAACCGCCAGCCGGTGCTCGCCCTGGACGCGGACGCGGTGGGCGCGGCCCTGCGCTCGCTCAAGGACCGGCAGCTGGTGGTGCAGAGCGACGCCAGCCGCGTACCCAAGTTCTGGCAGGCCCTGAGCAAGCAGTACCGCCTGATCGACCGGGAGACCGCCCTGCTCTGCCTGCTCATGCTGCGCGGGCCGCAGACCGCGGCCGAACTGCGCGCCCGCGGCGAGACGCTCTGTGCCTTCGAATCGCCGGAGCAGGCGGCCGAGGCCCTGGACAACCTGGCCACCACCGGGCTGATCGTGCAGATGGAGCGCCAGCCGGGCCAGAAGGAGCCGCGCTACACCCACCTGCTCGGCGGCGAGGCGGCGGCGGACGAACCGGTCGCGGCCGTGTCAGCGCCGGTGGTATCCGGCCCGTCGCTGCCCCGGCGCATCGAGGAGCTGGAAGCGACCGTGGCCCAACTGCAGGAGGAACTCCGCCTGCTGCGCCAGGAGTTTGTCGCCTTCCGCTCCCATTTTGCCTGAACCGCGGCCGCTGCCACCCCATCCACCCCTTTTCCCCGGCATCAGCACCATGGAACAGCCCTGCCTGCGCCCCATCGGCGTGCTCCACGGCGACATCGAAACCATCGAGGACGCCCCGAAAAACTTTTCCATCTCGGACCGGGTCGGCACCCTGGAGATCTTCCCCGAATACCTGGACGGCCTGGACGGCATCGAGGCCGGCCAGACCATCGTGGTCCTCTTCTGGCTGGACCGCGCCAGCCGCGACGTGCTCAAGGTCTATCCGCGCGGCGACCGGTCCCGCGGCCTGCGCGGGGTGTTCGCCACCCGCAGCCCGGTGCGGCCCAACCCCATCGCCATCTCCCACCTGGAGGTGCTGGGCGTGCACGACAACCGCATCGAGGTGCGCGGCCTGGACATCCTCGACGGCACCCCGGTGATCGATATCAAGAAAGAGCTTGGTCCGGATCAGGACCGAACTGCAGGAAATTGAGAGGAAAAGCTGAGAAAAAAAACGAGGTCTACTTGTGGTAGCGGTGGCCGGCCCGGATGGTGCAGGCGCGGTAGAGCTGTTCGAGCAGGACGAGCCGGGTCAGCTCGTGGGTGAAGGTCAGGCGGGAGAGCGACAGAACCAGGTCGGCGCGGGCGAGCACCGAGCGGTGCAGGCCGAGATGGCCGCCGATGAGGAAGCAGACGGTGTGCGCGCCCCGGTCCTCCCAGCCCGTGAGCAGGGATGCCAGTTCCTCCGAGTCCGGGGTGCGGCCGGCCGGGTCCAGCGCCACCACCAGGCTGGCAGCGGCGGTCTGCTCGAGCAGGAGCGCGGCGTCGTTGGCCTTGACCACCTCGTCCGGCTCCTTGCGGCTGTGCCGCTCTTTCAGCACCGGCAGCTCCACCTGGGCGAAGCGGCCGAGCCGGCCGGCGTAGTCGCGCACGCCGGCGTCCAGGTACGCCTCGCGCGTCCGCCCGAGCAGCGGGATGACGAATTTCATTCGCCCAGGCGGCCGTCCGCGGACCGGTCGAGCAGGAGGCGGAGGATGCGGCAAAACTCGGCGTAGTCGATGTCCGTGCGGATGCCCGGGCAGGACTCGCTGATGGTGCGGTAGTTGTTCTCGTCGTCGAGCATGCTCGGGTGCAGCGGCCACTGCCGGCAGCGCCAGGGCCGCCCCTCGTGCACGGTGCAGCCGACCGTGTCGTCGTAGAAGATGCAGTGGCCGTCCCGCACCTGCATCTGCACCACCGAACCGGTGATCCGCCAGTAGCGCCGGGCCACCTCGTCCCGGCTCAGGCCGAGGGCGCGGACCATCCGCTCCTGGTCGCGCTCGTCAAGGGACACGGTGGTCTCGCCGTGGCAGCAGAAGCCGCAGCGGGCGCAGGTGAAGATATCCGCCTTTGCAGGGTGGGTCATGGTCGAATTCCAGGGCAAAAAAAAAGCGCCGGTCCGCATCTGCTGACCGGCGTTTTTTGTGCCGAAGGGGTTGACGGCTCTCAGGCGTAGCCGATGGTGTCGCCGAAGGTGGCGATGTCAATGCCGAAGGTGCGGGCCGCCCGGGCCCATTTTTCCTCGTCCGGGGTACGGAAGAGCACGTCCAGGTCCGCGGGCACGGTCAGCCAGCTGTTGTCGATCAGTTCGCCCTCGAGCTGACCCGCGCCCCAGCCGGCATAGCCGAGCATGAACAGGAACTCTCTCGGCCCCTGGCCCTGGGAGATGTCCTCGAGCAGGCGGGCGTCCCGGCTGACGTAGATCCCCGGGGTCACCTCGATGGCGTAGCGGTCTTCCTCCCGGCTGGTGAACAGGATGAAGCCCGACTCCATCTCCACCGGTCCGCCCATGTACACCGGCGGCAGGGGCCCCTCGGGGATGGCCAGGTTGGCGCCGTGGAACACGTCGAACAGGGTGAGTTCCGGGTTGGGGTTGTTGATCACCAGTCCCATGGCCCCTTCGTCGTTGTGGGCGCAGAGGTAGATCACCTGGCGCTGAAACCTGGGGTCAGGCATCTGCGGGGTGGAGATGAGAAAATTGCCTGCCAGGCTTTCCATGGTCGTCCCTGTGTGTGCTGTCAGCCGCCCGGCTTGGGGCTTGCCGCTTTCGTTTGCTTTCAGTACATTGTAAGCAACTGCCGACCTGCTGACAACCGCTTTCAAGGAAAACAGGAACCCCCATGAGTGATCAATCACCGCTGCGCTGCCAGTCGGAAAACCTGAAAAAAGCCCTGCGCTGGGTGGCCGACACCCTGCGCGACCACCCGGAAAAACAACGGCCCGCCGTGCTGCGCGAGGCCCAGCTGCGCTACGACCTCACCCCCCTGGAGTGCGAATTCCTCGAAAGGGGCCACTGCTGAAACCGCCCTGCCCGCCGGCCGGACCTCCAGGTTCAGGCCGGCGTCGCCCCCTCCCCTGCCCCGTCCCCGGATGTTTTCTCCGCCCCGTTCGCCGGCTGCCTGCGCGGCAGGCGGATGACCACGGTGGTGCCCTGGCCTGACTCGCTTTCGATCTCGATGGTGCCGTGGTGATCGGCAACGATCTTCTGCGAGATGGCCAGGCCGAGACCGCTGCCGCCCGGCTTGGTGGTGAAGTAGGGGAAGAACACCTGGGCCTGCAGTTCCGGGGCGATGCCGCGGCCGGTGTCGGTGACCCGCACCTCCACCCCGTCAGCGTCCGCCTCGGCCGCGACCTCCAGCCGGCCGCCCTCCTCCATGGCCTGCAGGCCGTTCAGGAGCACGTTCATGAGCACCTGCTGCAGCCGGTCCGCATCGCCCTCCACCGCGGGCAGGTCAGGGGCGAGCTGCACCCTGGTGACCACGCCGCTGTCCGCGGCCTCGGTGCGCACCAGTTCCAGCGTGCGCTGCAGCAGCGCGCCCAGGTCCACCGGCTCGAGCCGCAGCGGCGCCGGCCGGGTGAAGCTGAGCATCTCGGTGATGGTCCGGTTCATCCGCTCGGTTTCCTGGATGAGCAGGTCCGCGGTGTCGCGTTCGCGGCTGTGCTCCGGAAACTTGTGCTTCAAAAGCAGGGCCAGTCCCTTGATCGAACTGAGCGGGTTGCGCACCTCGTGGGCCACGCCGCCGGCCATGCGGCCCACCGCGGCCAGCCGCTCGCTCTCGCGCATGCGCTGCTCGAGCGAACGGATCTCGGTCACATCGGAGAGGAGCAGCACCTTGCCCCGGTACTGCTGCTCGCTGTCGGTGATGGGCAGCAGGTGGCAGCGCAGCTCGCACCGCCGCGCGCCGAACATCAGGCGCAGGCTGCTGTCCCGGTCCGGCCCGCTCCCCTGGCCGAGGCCGTTATCCGCGAACAGGGCGGCCAGCGGCGCGGGCAGCACCTCCGCCGGTCTGCGGCCGGTGGCCCTGGTGCGGGTGATGCCGGTGAGTTCGCTGACCGCCTCGTTCCAGGTGGCGATGCGGCCCTGGGCGTCGGTGGCGATCACGCCGATGGGCAGCCGGGCGATGAGCAGGGAGGTGTAGGCCTGCATGTCCTCGATGGTCTTCTGCGAGACCCGGTAGCCCTGCACCGCGGACAGGCTCAGCCAGCCGCCCAGGCCGACGAGCAGCATGGCCAGGGAAAGCAGGACGATCTGCAGCTGCAGCCGGCCCAGGGTCTGGTCGAATTCGGCCATGTCCAGGCCGGCGACCACGTAGTGGCGGTCGCCCGGCCGGCCGCTGTCGGCAAAAAAGCGCAGCATGGGCCGCCGCTCGTTGTGGCGGTGCATCATGAAGCCCGGACCATCGCCGGGCTCGCCCGGTCGTTCCCCCAGGGAGCGCGGCGGCATGGCCCCGGGCCTGATCGGGAAGAACTGGCGCACCGCCTCGAACACCCGGCCGTAGTCCGCGGTCTGGTGGATGACCCAGGCCATTGGTACCGGCTCGCTGCGCGGTTCGGCCTGGGCCTCGGGCAGGTTCACGTTCAGGGTGCTGCCCACCCGGCCGTGGTCGCTGTGGGCGATCACCGTACCCTTGGAATCGATCAGGGCCAGGAAGCGCAGTTCCGGATCCTCGCTCAGGTGGTCGATGACCCGCTGGACGTGGACGTTCCACTCGTCGTTGTTCCAGAAATCCTTGCGCAGGTCGTTGAAATAGGCGGCCCGCGACCCGGAATGGAGCACCTGCATGAGCGTGGCCGCCTTCTGCAGCATGGCGCTGGTCATCAGCCGCTTTTCCAGGCGGAAGTTGTGGAAGGCAAAGGTGACCACGATGATCACCAGGAGGCCGGCGGCCGCGGCCAAAAGCCACGGGGAGGTGAAGAAAAAAGCGGGTCGGGCGAATCGTTTGAGCACGGTGTTCATGCCCTCCCTTTGCAAGGATCACTCCAGCCGCGAGCGGACCGCAACCCGCGGCCGGGCGCGGCCGCTTCGCCCGGCGGGCCCGCATCTGGGTAAAAACTACCCAGGCTGGCGGGCCGGCCTGGGTAATAGGGTGACAGTTGCCCCCCGTTGGAGACGGACAAACAGCCCGGGGCACGCCAGTTGGAAAAATTGCACAAGAAAATCATGATGTTACGATTATAAAAATTTCTGGCACGGTCTTCGCTAGAAAGAAGGCACAGGCATCGCCATTCCAGGCCACAACGGCCATCAGAACTCTTCGTCACAGGAGCACAGACCATGGAACTGACTACCAGCACCAAGAAGATCGCGCTCGCCGCCATTCTCACCAGCGGTATCGCCCTGGCCATCTCCCAGTCGGCCATCGCCCAGAACCAACCGGCCGCCAAGGCGCCGGCCAAGGGACCCGGCTATCGCCAGCTGGACCCGGCCATGGTCAAGGCCCATGACAAATTCCTGGCCGAGACCGTGGAGTTGCGCAAGCAGGTGACCGAGAAGCAGGCGGTGATGCGCGCCATCATGCAGGCGGACACGCCTGACACCACCCAGGCCGGGCAGGTTGCCGGCGAACTGTTCGAACTGCGTGAGAAACTGCGCGCCAAGGCCCAGGAGGCCGGCCTGCCCTTCCCGATGATGGGTATGGGTATGGGTATGGGTCCGGGCTGCGGTTTTGGTGACGGTCCCGGGGACGGCTGGGGCCGGGGTGACGGCATGGGGCCGCACCGCAACTGGCGCTGAGCACCTCCCCGCTGTTCAGACTGACCACGCCCTCCTGCGTCCCGGCGGTTTCCCTCCCTCCTTGCCGTCGGGGCGCTTTTTCTCCCAGTGCCCCGGCGGATTCTCTCCTTGCCGCCGGGGCGCTTTTTTTTGCCCTTCCCGTCCCGCGCCCCTCACATCATGTTTTCCGGATCCACATCCACGTGCATGGTCACGGCCTGAGCGAACAGCCGGCCGCGTTCCGCCTGCAGGCGCTCACAGAGTGCGTGCAGTTCCTGGTACGACCCGCTCTTCAACAGCAGCTGCCAGCGGCTGCGGTCCTTGATCCGGGCCAGCGGCGCCGGTGACGGGCCGAGGATCTCGATACGGCTGCGCTCGCCCGCGGCGGCGCGGAGAAAGGCGGCGGTGCGCTGCGCCGCCTCCTGCACCTGCTCCTCGCGCACGCCGCTGAAGCGGAGGTTCACCAGCCGGGAAAAAGGCGGGTAACCCAGCGGTCGGCGGACCGCGATCTCCGCCGCGAAAAAGGCGGCATAATCGTGCTGTTCGGCCAGGCGCACGGCGTAGTGGTGCGGCTGGTGGGTCTGCACGATCACCCGGCCCGGATGCTCGCCCCGCCCCGCCCGGCCGGTCACCTGGGCAAGCAGCGAGAAGGTCCGTTCCGCGGCCTTGTAGTCGGGCATGCCCAGGCCGGAGTCGGCCCAGACCACCCCGACCAGGGTGATGTGCGGGAAATGCAGCCCCTTGGCGATCATCTGGGTGCCGATCAAAATGTCGATCTCCCGGTCGCGAACCGCCTTGAGGATAGCCAGGTAGTGGCGCCGGTTGGCCGAGGTGTCGCTGTCCAGGCGGGCCACCCGGGCCTCGGGGAACAGTTGCAGGACCTCCTCCTCGATCCGCTCCGAGCCGATGCCGAAGCCGCTCACCCGGGTCGAGCCGCAGGCCGGGCAGAGGACGTCCGGGTGGCGGGTGTAGCCGCAGTAGTGACAGAGCAGGGTGCGGCGGCTGCGGTGCAGGGTCAGGGACACCTGGCAGTGGCGGCACTGAAGGATGTGGCCGCAGTCGCGGCAGAGCATGAACGAGGAGAAACCGCGGCGGTTGACGAACAACAGGCTCTGCTGCCGTGCCTCCAGGGTGGCGCGCAGGGCCGTGATGAGCCGGTCGGAAAAGGTCAGGTCCGGGCGGGAGCGCTCGCACCGGGCCAGGTCGACGATCTCCACCGCGGGCAGGGGCCGGGCCTCCACCCGCTTGTGCATGGTCAACAGGGTGTACTTGCCCTCCCGGGCGTGGTGATAGCTGACCACCGAGGGCGTGGCCGAGCCGAGCAGCACCGGGCAGCCCGCCTGGCGGGCGCGCAACACCGCCAGGTCGCGGCCGTGGTAGCGCAGGCCGTCGTCCTGCTTGTAGGCGGGCTCGTGTTCCTCGTCGACGATGATCAGGCCCACCTGTTCCAGCGGTGCGAACACCGCGGAACGGGCGCCGAGCACCACCCGGGCCTGGCCACTCAGCACCCGCTGCCACTGGTCGAGCCGCTCGCCGTCACCCAGACCGCTGTGCAACACAGCCAGGAGATCGCCGAAACGGCTGTGGAAATGGGCCTCGAGCTGGGCGGCCAGGGCGATCTCGGGCACGAGCGCGAGCGCGGTTTGCCCCTGGTCGAGGCAGTGGCGCACCGCCTGCAGGTAGACCTCGGTCTTGCCGCAGCCGGTCACCCCGTGGAGCAGCAAGGGGGCAAAGTTCCGGGCTGCGATGGCCGGCCGGAGCACGGCCAGCACCTGCTCCTGCTCACCGGTCAAACGCTCGGGTGCGGGGCACCAGGCGGGCGGTGCGCCGAAGGGGTCGCGGTGGACCCGTTCCAGGTGTTCGACCAGCAACCCGCGGTCGAGCAGGCGCCGCAGCGGCGGCAGGTAGCCCGCATACCGGTCGCCCAGCCGGGCCCGGTCCACCGGTCGGAGGCCGCCCTGCCGGTACAGCTCGAAAAAGAGCGTCAGGACCCGCTGTTCCGAGGCCCGCAGCCGTTCGCCGCCCCGCTCCAGCAGGGTGGCGACCGGGTCAGGGTGTGATGCGGCGGGCAGGTCCGGCCCGGGCACGAGTACCGGCCGGGTCCGGGCGCGGGCGCCGGAGGTGCGCAATACCTCGTCCACCTGCACCAGCCCCTGGTGCTCGAGCCGCTGCACCAGGGCGCGATGGGCAGGGTCGCGCCACAAGCGCTGCACCGTGGCCGGCTCGAGACTGCCGCTGTCTGCAAGCTGTTCCAGCCAGGGCGCCTGCCCCCCCTCGGCCGCGATCCACGCCGGGGTCAGGGTGGTGCGGCCGGCCGCGGTGAGCACGACCCGCCGGCCGCTCCTGGAACCGGGCGCGGACGGCAGCGCGGTGCGGATCACCTCGCCGATGGGATGCAGGTAGTAGCGGGCGATCCAGCGGTAGAAGGGCACGAGGTCCGCCGGGAAGAACGGAGACGCGGTGAGCACGTCGGCGATCGGCCGGACCGTGAACCCGGGCCGGTCTGAGTCCGCCGGCGCGGCCGGGCCGAGCACGTAGCCGGTGACCTTGCGGCGGCCGAGCGGCACGAGCACGACCGTGCCCGGGGCCAGGGGATCGTCCCGGTCCTTGGGCTGGCCGTAGGTGAGGGTTCCGGGCAGCGGCGCGTCGACCGCGATCTCGTACAGGGTCGGCACGCCGCTGTGTTCCGGGGGGATCAGGGACGGGGAGCGGCCAGCACCGTTTCCAGGTACTCGCGGAAGGGCGCGCCCAGGCTGTTGTGGCGCAGGGCGAAATCGACGATGGCCTTGAGGTAGCCGAGCTTGTCGCCGGCGTCGTAGCGTTTGCCCACGAACTCGTAGGCATACATGCCCTGCTTGTTGGACAGGGCGAGCAGGGCGTCGGTGAGCTGGATCTCGCCGCCGTGGCCCGGGGTGGTCTTCTCGAGCAGGTCGAAGATCTCGGGCGTGAGCAGGTAGCGGCCGATGATCGCCAGGTTGGAATTGCTGGTGCCGGGCGCGGGCTTCTCCACCATCCGGTCGACCTTAAAGGTGCGCTCGTGCTCGGTGGGCGCGCCCTCGACAATGCCGTACTGGTGGGTCTGGTCCATGGGCACCTGCTGGATGGCGACGATGGACTCGCCCACCTGGTTGTACAGGTCGATCATCTGCTTGCAGCAGGCCACCTTGCTCATCACCAGGTCATCGCCGAGCAGCACCATGAAGGGCTCGTCGCCGATCACGTTGCGGGCCATCCAGATGGCGTGGCCCAGGCCGAGCGGCTCTTTCTGGCGCACCGAGATGACGTCGATGAGGTTGGAGATGTTGTTCAGCTCCTCGCGCAGTTGCTCTTTCTTGCGGTCCTTGAGCACCGTGTCGAGCTGGAAGTCGTAGTCGAAATGGTTCTCGATGGCCGACTTGCCGGCGCTGGTGACCAGGACGATCTGCTCGATGCCCGAGGCCACCGCCTCCTCGACGATGTACTGGATGGTGGGCCGGTCGACGATGGTGAGCATCTCCTTGGGAATGGCCTTGGTGGCCGGCAAAAACCGCGTGCCCAGCCCGGCCACCGGGATGACGGCCTTTCTGATCGCTTTCATGGTGTGTTCTCCGTTTGGCTATTTCAGGTGTGATGGCCACAAAATTCAGGTATACAGGCCACAACGACGACAAACCGCGCCAGTATACCCCGAACGCTCCCCCATCCTCAAGAAAGATTCCGTAATTTCATGCACCTTTCCTATCCCGCCGCCCTGCCGGTGAGCGAGCGGCGCGACGATATCGTTGCCGCCATCCGCGAGCATGCGGTGCTCATCGTCATCGGCGACACCGGCAGCGGCAAGACCACCCAGCTGCCCAAGATGTGCCTCGAGGCCGGCCGCGGCACGGCCGGCATGATCGGCTGCACCCAGCCCCGGCGCATCGCCGCCCTGGCCGTGGCCGACCGGCTGGCCGAGGAGATCGGCGCCCCGAACCGGGTCGGCGCCAAGATCCGCTTCCATGACCAGACCACCGCCGACACCCTGGTCAAGTTCATGACCGACGGCGTGCTCCTGGCCGAAACCCGTCAGGATCCGCGGCTCGAACGCTACGACACCCTCATCGTGGACGAGGCCCACGAGCGCAGCCTGAACATCGATTTCCTGCTCGGCTACCTGAAAAACCTGCTGCCCGCCCGGCCGGACCTGAAGCTGATCATCAGTTCGGCCACCATCGACGCCGAGCGCTTCAGCCGCCATTTCGGCGATGCGCCGGTGCTCACCGTGAGCGGCCGCACCTTCCCGATCACCACCCTGCACGAGGAGCTGCCGGAGGACGAAGACGGCGAGACCGCCACCTACGTGGAGCGGGCCGTCGCCGCGGTGGAGGAACTGGCCGACCGGGCCGACGGCGGCGACATCCTCGTGTTCATGCCCACCGAGCGGGACATCGCCGACACCCTGGACGGGCTGCGCGAGCGGTTCGACGCCTCCCACCTGCTCCTGCCGCTGTTCGGCCGGCTGCCCGCGGCGGACCAGCGCAAAATCTTCCGGCCCTCGCACCGGCGCAAGATCATCGTCGCCACCAACGTGGCCGAGACCTCGATCACCGTGCCGGGCATCCGCGCCGTGGTCGACACCGGGCTGGCGCGCATCGCCCGCTACAACCCGCGCACCGGCACCACCAGCCTGCGGGTCAGCCGCGTCTCGCAGGCCAGCTGCGAACAGCGCCGCGGCCGCTGCGGCCGCACCGGCCCGGGCATCTGCGTGCGCCTGTACACGGAGGAGGATTTCCAGTCGCGCGAACCCTTCACCGTGCCCGAGATCCAGCGCGCCAACCTGGCCGAGGTCATCCTGCAGATGATCAGCCTGCGCCTGGGCGACCCGGGCCGCTTCCCGTTCATCGACCCGCCGCCGGCCGCGGCCATCCGCGACGGCTACCGCAGCCTGCGCGAACTGGGGGCGCTCACCGCCAACCAGCGGCTCACCGCCAACGGCCGGCTCATGGCCCGGCTGCCGCTGGACCCGCGGCTTTCGCGCATCATCATCGAGGGCATGGGACTGGGCGCGACCCGGGAGATCATTGTGCTCGCCGCGGCCCTGGCCATCCAGGATCCGCGGGTGCGGCCGCCGGACAAGGAGCACAAGGCGGACGAAGTGCACCGCCAGTTCCTTGACCGCAAATCCGATTTCCTCACCCTCATCAACATCTGGAACGGCTTGTTCGCAACCGGCGGCGAGACGGTCTCGCGCTCGCAGCTGTCGCGCTACTGCAAGGCCAACTTCCTCTCCTGGCAGCGCATGCGCGAATGGCTGGACGTGCACGAGCAGATCAGCCGGCTGCTGCGCGGGCACCGGCGGCGGAGCGCCGACGGCGAGCCGGCCGGCTACGACGCCATCCACAGTGCGCTGGCGAGCGGCTTTCTGCGCAACATCTGCCAGAAAAAGGAAAAAAACACCTACCTGGCCGCCGGCGGCCGGGAGGTGGTGCTGTTCCCCGGCTCGGGCCTGTACGGCCGCGGGCCGCAGTGGGCGGTGGCGAGCGAATTCGTCGAGACCACCCAGCTGTTCGCCCGCACCGTGGCCGCCATCGAGCCGGACTGGCTGGAGCGGCTGGGCGGCGAGCTGTGCAAGCGCAGCTGGTCCGACCCGCACTGGGAGCAGCGCAGCGGCCGGGTGCTGGCCACCGAGCGGGTGAGCCTGTTCGGGCTGACCATCGTGGCCGGCCGCCGGGTGGAATACGGTCGCATCAACGAGAAAACCGCCCGCGAGGCGCGGGAGATCTTCATCCGCGAGGCCCTGGTCAACCGCCGGCTGGGCGGCCGCTACCCCTTTCTCGACCACAACGCGGCCCTGGTGGACCGGTTCCAGGAGATGGAGGAACGGGTCCGCCGCCGCGACATCGTGGTCGACGACGAGGTGCTCTTTCAATTCTACGACGAGCGGCTGGAGCTGGTCTATGACCGCCACACCCTGAACCGCCAGCTCCGCGCCCGCAAGCGCGACGACTTCCTGCGCATGCGGGAGGAGGACATCTGCCGGGTCAGGCCGGACAGCGAAGAGCTGTACCGCTTCCCGGCGAGCGTGCGCAGCGGCGAGGTGGAGCTGGCCCTGGACTACCTGTTCTCGCCCGGCGACGAGGCGGACGGGGTCACGGTGCGCATTCCCCGCCATCTGCTGGCCCACGTCAACCCGCGGGTGTTCGAGTGGCTGGTGCCCGGACTGCTGCCCGAGAAGCTGCTCCTGCTGCTGCGCCGGCTGCCCAAGCAGGTGCGGCGGCGGCTGGTACCCCTGCCCGACGCGGTCGACCGGATCATGGACAGCCTGGTGCTCGGCCAGGGCTCGCTCTACCAGGAACTGGAACGGGTGATCCTGCGCGCCTTCCAGGTGAGCGTGCGCCGCGAGGACTGGCAGGCCGACAGCCTGCCGCCGCACCTGCGCATGCGCTTTCTGCTCGTCGACGAACAGGGCGCGTCGCTCGCCCACGGCCGCTCCTTCAACGACCTGCTGCGCGGGCAGCAGCGGCCGGGGCACGGAGACCGGCAGCGCACCGGAACCGCGGCCTTGCCGCCGGAACGGGAGATCGGCGTGGACGATCTCGACACCATCGAACCCCGCCTGGTGGTGGCCGGCGCGGACGGCCGCGCCAGCGGGCTGCTGTTCGCGGCCCTGCGGGTGGACGAGATCCACAACCGCGTGCTCCTCCACTACCTGGACAGCGAGGTGGCCAGCCGCCGGCAGAACCGGCTCGGCCTGCAGTTCCTCCACGGCCGGCTCTGCAGCAATGAGGTGGGTGCGGTGCGCAAGCTCTGCCGTGCGGCGGTGACCAGCCACTCGGCCTCCTGGCTGAGCCTGGGCGCCCGGGCCTCGGCCACGGAACTGCGCAGCCGGCTGCAGGCCTTTCTCCTTGACGCGGTGTTTGCCACCCGCCCGGGCGAGTTGATCAGCACGGCCCGGTTGCACCAACTGCACGAGCAGGCCGTGGCCAGGGGCGTGGTGCGCACCGCCACCGCGGTACTCGACCAGGTGCTGGCCGTGCTCGCGCAGCGGCGCGCGGTGCGCGCGGCCATCACCGCCTGGGCAACCCGGGCCAGGCAGAGCCGCAGCTACGACGAAACCCGCGAGGCCGACTATCTGGACGCGCTCGCCCAGATCCTCCCGGACGATTTTCTCGAGACCCGCCAGGCCGCGGACCTGGTCCACACCCTGCGCTACCTGCAGGCGCTCGGCCTGCGCATCGAACGGGCCGAACACTCGCCCGCCAAGGATGCGAAAAAGGGCGAACGGTTGCGGGAGCCCCTGGCCCGGCTGCGCCGCATGGCCCGATTCGACAGCCCCTCGCCGGCCTGTGCCCAGAGCCGGCGGGAGTTTGCCGCCCTGGTCGAGGAGTTCCGTGTGTCCATCTTCGCCCCGGAACTGGGCACGGCCCAGCCGGTCAGCGAACAGCGGCTGGCGCAGCAGTGGCAGGAGGTGGAAAACTGCTGCCGGAGCGTCGAGTGAGCGGCCTCAGCTGTAGATGAGCACGTACTGGTCGTCGTTGAAGGAGATACGCAGCCGGCCGCCGTGGCTGCGGCCGTAGACCAGCCAGCCCGGTTCGCCCCCGATCTCGCAGTGCAGACACTGGGGCGAATGCACCCCGCGCCGGGAGTCGCACCAGGAAACCAGGGTGCATTCCTCATGGTCGTGGCCGGCGATGAGCGCGCCGATCTGCCGGGCGAGTTCCAAATCCGGCGCCAGGCCGTCAATGCGGATATCGATGTGCTGCATGGACTCCTCCCCACTGCCGGGGCTGTGCACCGGGCCGCCGGCTCCTAATTGAGACTATTTCTCCTTTGGCTCTTCTTCGCAATTGCCTTGTCCCGCCCCACTCAGGTATAGTTTGCCGACATCCACGGGTACCCTGCGTACTCAATCCGGGGCGGCCTTGGCCTCCCTATCCACCAGCATCAAGGAGGACTGCCGTGAACAGGAATGTGTTGCAACTGCTCCCGCTGTGTCTGATGATGGCGCTTCTGGTGGCCGGCTGCGCCGGCACCAAGAAGGCCGAGGAGGCCGCGGCGCCCGCCGCGCAGGAAAAGGTCCAGCAGGCCGGGCCGGCGATCTACGAAGGTGAGGTCACCGGCGTGTCCAATCTGGCCAAGACCCTCTCCCTCTCGGTGGGCAAGGGCGATGCCGCCAAGGTGATGATGGTCAAGTTCGACGACAACACCAAGGGCATCAAGGACGCCGCCAAGGGACGCGCCGTCAAGGTCGCCTACGAGATGCGCGGCAGCGACGCCTACGCCACCGACGTCCAGCTCAAGCTGGCCAAGCTGCCCCAGGGCGTGACCGAGATCAAGACCCCGGAACTGCAGCAGCTGATCGACGCCAAGACCACCATGTTCCTGGTCGACTCCCGGCCCGCGGCCCGCTACAACCAGTCCCACCTGCCCGGCGCGGTGTCCATCCCGGTGCCCATGCTCGAGAAAAAACAGGCGGCGCTGCTGCCCAAGGACAAGAACGAGCTGATCGTCTTCTACTGCGGAGGGCCCACATGAGGCATGTCCACTGCCTCCGCCGGTCTGGCGAAGAAAAACGGCTATAACAACGTTCGCGTCTATCTCGATGGTGAGCCGGCCTGGATGGAAAACCGGCTGCCCACCTATTCCACCAAGGAGTTCATCCTCAACGGCAACGTGGTGCTGATCGACATCCGCCCCCGCAAGGAGGCGATGGCCGGCCGCATCAAGGGCGCCTACAGCGTGCCCTACGAGGAACTCGAGGACAAACTCGACGACGTGCCCCGCAACGCCCCCATCGTGCTCTACGGCAACGAAGAGGTGATGGATGCGGTCAATGACGTGCGCGACATGGACTTCAACTTCGTTTCCCTGGTCCGGGACGGGTACGACGGCTGGGTCAAGTCCGGCGGCGAGGTCGACAAGGGGCCGATCTTCCGCACCGAGATCCAGTGGGTGCGCAAGCTCGGCAAGGGCGAGGTGTCGGTGGCTGATTTCCGCAAGGCGGTGCTCGGCCAGGACAAGGATGCGGTGGTGGTTGACGCCCGCACCAAGGCGGAGATCGCCGAACTGGGCATCTTCCCGAACACCATCAACATCCCCCTGGACGAGATTTCAGCGCGGATGAACGAACTGCCCAAGGACAAGAAGATCTACGTCCACTGCTCCACCGGCGCGCGGGCCGACATGGCCTACAACGAACTGGTGAAGAACGGCTACAACGCCAAGTTCCTGCTGTTGAACATCAAGGACGCGGAGTGCGACTGCCCGATCATTCGGCCGTAACCGTTGCCCGCCCCTGAACGGGGCCACTGTCCACCCTCGAGGCGGCATCCGGACCGGTCAGGTCCGGGTGCCGCCTTTCTTTTTTTTGTGCAGGGGTTCCGGTCAGAGGGCGGCCAGCTGGTCGAGCAGATCGGCGAGTACGGGCAGGGCTTTCCGGGCCGCGGCAGGGACCGAGGCGGCCCCGGCCTGTTCCACGGTTTCGGCCAGGCTGCGGATCGACTCGATGCCGAGGCTCGCGGCCGCGCCCTTGAGGCTGTGGGCCGCGGCCATGGTCGCGGCAACGTCGCCGGCGGTCACCGCCTGTCGCATCTGCTCGAGATCTTCGGCCGCAGCCGCGCGAAACAGGCTGAGCAGTTCCTCGAGCAGCGCCTCGTCGCCGGCGGTCTCAACCAGGGCTGTGGCTTTGTCCCAGTGCAATTCGGCCATGGGGCTCCTGCAAAGCGGCGGGCTGAGGGTGGCGGCGGCGCAGGCCTCCACCGCGGCAAAGGGGACGACCCCGGCGCGCAGGCAGTGGAGGCGGCCGGCGCGGACACCGACCAGGGTGGAGCCCAGCCCGCCCGGGGCAGGGCCGCCGTCGAGCACCAGGTCGACCGCGTCGCCGAAAATAGCAAAGACCTCGGCAGCGGTCACGGCCGGCGGCTGGCCGGAGAGGTTGGCGCTGGTGGCGGTGATCGGCCCGCCGCAGACCGCGATCAGCCGGTTGGCCGCGGCCAGGGGCGACTGGCGCACACCGACCGTGCCGGTGTCGCCGGTGAGGCGGGCGGGCAGATCCGCCCGGGCCGGGCAGACCAGGGTCAGCGGCCCGGGCCAGAAACGATCGATCAGGACGGAGAACAGCGGCGGCACGCTTGCCGCCAACAGGCCGAGTTGTTCCGGCCCGCTGACCAGCACCAGGATCGGCAGGTCGGCGGGACGGAGCTTGACGGCAAAGAGTCGTTCCAGCGCGGCCGGCTGGAACGGGTCCACCGCCAGGCCGTAGTAGGTCTCGGTGGGAAAGGCGACCACGCCGCCGCGACGGACGATCTCCGACGCCCGCTGCAGCGTGGCCGCAGTGATCGCGACCGGGCCGCTCACCCCGCCAGGGCCTGGTTCTTGGCTGCCACCTGCTCGGCCATGTCGCGCACGTGCTGCTCGAGTCGGTCCGCCAGCCCCGGGTCACTGATGGCCAGGATGCGCACCGCCAGCACGGCCGCATTTTTGGCCCCGGCCTTGCCGACGCCCATGGTGGCCACCGGGATGCCCGGCGGCATCTGCACGGTGGACAGGAGCGCGTCCAGACCGTTGAGCGACGAGGCGTCCAGGGGCACGCCGATCACCGGCAGGTTGGTGTGCGCGGCCATCACCCCGGCCAGGTGGGCGGCCATGCCCGCGCCGGCGATGATCAGCTTCAGGCCCCGCTCGCGGGCGGTGCGGGCGTAGGCCGCGGCCTGCTCCGGGGTGCGGTGGGCCGAGTTGATGGACATCTCCCAGGTCACCCCGGCCCAGTCGAGGAACTCGGCGGCGGCGCGCATCACCGGCAGGTCCGAGTCGCTGCCCATGACGATGCCGACCACGGGTCGGGCCGGAGCCTGCAGCCGGGCCAGGGCGCGGTGGCCGATGTCGCGGCGGAAGAAGCAGTCCGACCATTTGATCAGATCAGCCGCCTGGTAGGCCCGGTCGATGGCCTCGCGGATATCCGCGCCGATGGCGGTCACCCCCAGCACCCGGCCACCCCTGGTGACCGTCTGCTTGCCGTGCACCGCGGTGCCGGCGTGGAACACCTCCACCCCTTCCACCTTGGCCGCCTTGTTCAGCCCCTTGATCGCCTTGCCGGTCTCGTACTTGCCCGGGTAGCCGCCGGAGGCCATGACCACGCAGACCGCGGGCCGCGGGTCGATGTCCAGCTGCACCCGGTCGAGGGTGCCGTCGATGCAGGCCTCGAGCACGTCCACCAGGTCGCTGTTCAGGCGCATGAGCAGGGGTTGGCATTCGGGGTCGCCGAAGCGGCAGTTGAACTCGAGCACGTTGATCCGATCGCCGTCGATCATCAGGCCGGCATAGAGCATGCCCGTGTAGGGCCGTCCGTCCGCGGCCATGCCGCGCACCGTGGGCAGCATGACCTCGTCCATCACCCGCCGGGTGAGCGGATCGGTCATCACCGGGGCCGGCGAGTAAGCGCCCATGCCGCCGGTGTTCGGCCCCTGGTCGTTGTCCCAGGCGGCCTTGTGGTCCTGGGAGGAGGGCAGCGGCAGCACCGTGCTGCCGTCGGTGAAGGCGATGAACGAGGCCTCCTCGCCGGTGAGGAACTCCTCGATCACCACCCGGCTGCCGGCCGCGCCAAAGGCCTTGTCGCGCATGATCAGGTCCACCGCCTGCTCGGCCTCGGCCACGGTCTGGGCGATGATCACCCCCTTGCCGGCGGCCAGCCCGTCGGCCTTGACCACACAGGGCATGGCGATGGTGCCGAGATATTTTTTCGCCTCGGAGCGCTTGGCAAAGGACCGGTAGCGGGCGCTGGGGATGTTGTGCCGGGCCAGGAAATCCTTGGTGAAGACCTTGCTGCCCTCGAGTACCGCCCCCTTGCTGTCCGGCCCGAAGATGCGCAGCCCCTGCTCACGGAACACGTCGACAATGCCCAGGGTGAGCGGCTCTTCCGGGCCGACCACGGTCAGGTCGATGGACTGTTCGCGGGCAAAGGCGAGCAGGCCGGGGATGTCGTTGACGGCGATGTCGACGCAGGTGGCCAGTTTCCGGATGCCGGCATTGCCGGGCGCGCAGAAAAGATCCGGTTTCCGCACCGATTGGGCCAGTTTCCAGACGAGCGCATGTTCGCGGCCGCCGCTACCTATCACGAGAATTTTCATGGTCCACGCTCCGTTCGCTGAATTGCAGTGCGCATCGTTCTGATTGCGCGTTTCTTTCTAATAAATCACAGTCGGCCGCGTCCAGCAAAATATTGGACCGCCGCCGGATGATCAAAAAAACTTCCTGTTTTTCAGGGGTTCCACAAGTAATCGCGATAGGTTCCCGGTATTTTTCTTGACACCCGCCAGATCAAACGGTACCTTCGCAAAAATGAGGATTCATTCATTTTTTAGAGCAACTGCCTGTTTGAACAAGTGGAATGAAATCGGCTGACAAGCACCGCAAAATAATACGCGCTGCCATCAAGGTCTTCGCCAAGAAGGGCTTCTTCAACGCCCGCATTTCCGACATTGCCAAGGAGGCAAAGGTCGCCGACGGAACTATCTACTTGTATTTCAACAACAAGTTCGACATTCTCCTGTCCGTGTTCGAACAGGAGATCGGCAAGCTGATCGAACAGGTGGCGGGGCTGCTCGACAAGGAGGACAACCCGAGGAAAAAACTCGAGATCTTCATCGCCAACCATCTGGAGGAGATGAAGCGCAACAAGTACCTCGCGGAGGTCATCCACATCGAGCTGCGGCAGACGAGCAAGCTCATCCGCGACTACCGCAAGAACAAGTTCAGCGAATACCTCGACATCATCGCCGCGGTCATCGCCAACGGCCAGCAGGCCGGTCTCTTCCGTGCGGACATCCAGCCCGAAATCGCCAAGCAACTCATCTTCGGCGCCCTGGACGAGGTGTCGAGGATATGCAACATCGGCAAGGACCACCCCTACACCATCGAGGAAGTGAGCCGTCAGCTCACCGCCACCTTCCTGGAAGGGTTGCTCGCCTCCCGGCCCTGAGCAGCCCCTGCCCTTTTCTCCTCTCTTCGCCCTCCTGCCCCACCGTTCATCCACCGGACCGGCAGCGTCCGCCGGCCCGATCGAAAGCACTCCCCTACTGAATCGTCGATGGAGAAATGAGCACCACCTCGAATTCGCGGATGCCGCCCGGGGTCTTGGTGACCACCTCGTCGCCGACTTCCTTGCCGAGCAGGGCCCGGCCGAGCGGCGAGAGCACGGAGATGGACCCCTTCTTCACGTCCGCCTCCTCCGGGCCGAGCAGCTGGTAGGTGACCTCGGTCTCGGTGGTCAGATCCAGGAGGGTGACCACCGTGCCGAACACCGCCCGCTCGGCCGGCACCTTGGAACAGTCGATCACCTCGGCGCGGCCGAGCTTGTCCTTGAGCTCCAGGATGCGGCCCTCGACCAGGCTCTGCCGTTCCTTGGCGGCGTGATACTCCGCATTTTCGCTCAGGTCGCCGTGCGCCCGGGCCACCTCGATGGCCTTGACAATTTCGTGCCGCTCCACCCGCTCGAGTCGTTCGAGTTCGTCGCGAAGCTGCTGGTTTCCCGTCAACGACATCGGGATGCGTTGAACCATCTCCAAATCCTCCTGTTGCGCAGGACCTGCCAGATTGGCGGCCGGCCTGCCGTGTTGAGTGCATGAAAAAAAGGCAGAGGCCCCGCCAAAGGCGAGGCCTCTTCTGCCTGAAAGGGCGGCCGGCGGACGCTGCCGGCGCCGTGGTCAGCGGTCCTGGTAGAACCGCTGGATGGTCTCGACCACAAAGGCGAGCTGGTCGCCGGTCAGTTCCGGGTAAATGGGCAGCGCCAGGGAGGTGGCCGCGGCCCGCTCGGCCACCGGGAAGTGCTGCTGCCGGAAGGTCTCGTCCTTGAGGCATTCCTGCTGGTGCAGGCAGAGCGGATAGTAGATCTCGCAGCCCACCCCGTTGTCCTGCAGGAATTGGCGCAACTCGTCACGGCGCGGCACGAGGATGACAAACTGGTTGTAGATGTGGTGATTGTGCCGGTCCGCGCCCTCGACGTGCGCATACACCGCCTGCGGCAGGGTCACCGGATCGCCGACCAGGCCGGCCTGGCCAAAGAGCTGGCGATACCGGTCCGCGTTGCGCCGCCGGGCCGCGTGCCACGATTCGAGGTAATCGAGCTTGACCGTGAGCACCGCGGCCTGGATGGGATCGAGCCGGAAGTTGCCGCCGACCCGCGAGTGGTAGTACTTGGGCTCGGCGCCGTGGTTGCGGTTGGAGCGGACGATGTCGGCAAAGGTCGGATCCGAGGTGGTGACCATGCCGCCATCGCCGATACCGCCCAGGTTCTTGCTCGGGAAAAAGGAGAAACAGCCGCTCAGGCCCATGCTCCCGGCCCGCTTCCAGGTGACGGTGCCGCCGTCCATGGACGGGTACTCGGCGCCGATCGCCTGGGCCGCGTCCTCGATCACCGGTACGCCGTACTCCCCGGCCAGCCGGCCGATGCGGTCCATGTCGGCGCACTGGCCGTAGAGGTGCACCGGGATGACCGCCTTGATCCGCGCCCCGTTCTTCCGGTCCGCGGCCAGCGCCTCGGCCATCCGCTCCGGGTCCATGTTCAAACTGTCCGCCTCCACGTCCACGAACACCGGCCGGGCGCCCACCCGCAGCACCGTGCCCATGGTGGCGAAGAAGGTATAGGGCGTGGTCAGCACCAGGTCGCCAGGGCCGATGTCCAGTGACATGAGCGACACCAGCAGCGCATCCGTGCCGCTGGACACGCCGATGCCGCAGGCAGCGCCGCAGTAGGCGGCGATCCGCTCCTCGAGGTCGTTCACCTCGCGGCCGAGAATGTAGCCGGTGGAATCGACCACCCGGGTCACGGCCTCCATGATCTGCGGGCGTAACTGGGCCAGTTGCGGTTTCAAATCGAGCAGCGGTACATTCATCACGGGAAAAGGGCAAGGATGGGCGGGAAGGAAACGTTCAGGAGGAGTGATCCGAGGGACCGGCGGCAAGGATGACGCTGTCGCCGCTGAGGAAGTCCTGGATGTCGGGCATTTCCTTTTCGAACTGTTTCTTCAGTTTCTTGAGTAAATTCGATTCGATCTGACGGACCCGCTCCCGCGAGATGTTGAACTCGTCGGCAATGGTCTGCAGGGTCCTGGGTTCGTCGCTGAGCAGGCGGGTGTTGAGGATGACCTGCTCCTTTTCGTTGAGCCGGGTGCTCAGGTCGGCGAGGATCGTGGCCAGCCGCTCGCGCATCTGCTGACTGGCGACCATGTCCTCGATGCCCGGGCCGTCGTGGGGGATGAAATTCTTCTGCTCGTCCTCCGAGTCGCTGCGCACCGGGGCCTCCAGGGACACATCCCAGTTGTCCATGCGCAGGCCCATCTCGATGACTTCGCTCTCTTTGACGTTCAACCGTTCGGCCAGCAGCTTGACCTCGGGCTTGAACCCCTGGGACTCGAGCAGCTTTTTCTCCTTGTTCAGACTGAAGAACAGCTTGCGCTGGGCCTGGGTGGTGCCGATCTTGACCAGCCGCCAGTTGTCCATGATGAACTTGAGGATGTAGGCGCGGATCCAGTAGGCGGCGTAGTAGGAGAACTTGACCCCGCGGTAGGGATCGAACTTCTTGGTGGCCTGCACCAGGCCGACATTACCCTCCTGGATGAGGTCCATGAAGTTCTGCATCCAGTACTTCTGGAAGTCCATGGCCACCTTGACCACCAGGCGCAGGTTCGAGGACACGAGCCGGTAGGCGGCGTCGGGATCGCCGGTCTCCTGGAAGCGCACCGCCAGCTCCTCGGTCTCCTCGCGGCTGAGCAGCTCGTACTGGCTGATCTCCTGGAGGTAGCGGTGCAGGGCCGGGTTGCTCAGCGCCGGCAGGTTGTCGTCGCTGTCGATCAGCACCAGCGGGTGCTGCATCGGTTCGTTCCGTTCCAGACTGTCGTCGGCGTTTTCGTCTCTCATTGCATCCGTCATCGGTCAGAACAGGCAGCCCCGCAGGGAAGTCCCTGCAGGGCGATCATGGCAAGTCTACTCGAAAATCCCGAAAAAGACACTTTAATCTGACCCGGCCCGCAGGGGAGGTTTAATTTTGCCCCGATCTGTGCTATGCATACGCGTCTGTCCCGCCGTTCTTCCCGTTCCTTCCAGCCCTGATCGCACTTTATGAAAAAAATCAGAAATTTCAGCATCATCGCCCATATCGATCACGGCAAGTCCACCCTCGCCGACCGGATGATCCAGTACTGCAAGCTGGTCACCGACCGGGAGTTCAAGGACCAGCTGCTCGACAACATGGACATCGAGCGGGAGCGCGGCATCACCATCAAGTCGCAGACCATCTGCCTACCCTTCCAGGCCGACGACGGCGAACATTACACCCTCAACCTGGTGGACACGCCCGGCCATGTCGACTTCAGCTACGAGGTGTCCCGGGCGCTCAGTTCCTGCGAGGGCGCCCTGCTGCTCATCGACGCCTCCCAGGGGATCGAGGCCCAGACCCTGGCCAACCTCTACCTGGCCATGGAAAACAACCTGGACATCATCCCGGTGATCAACAAGATCGACCTGCCGGCGGCCGAGCCGGACAAGGTCGCGGCCCAGATCGAAGAGGATCTCGGCCTGGACGGGGCCACCATCCGCAAATGCTCGGCCAAGACCGGCGAGGGCGTGCCCGAACTGCTCAACGCCATCGTCCAGCTCCTGCCGCCGCCCCAGGGTGACCCGGAAGCGCCGCTGGAGGCGCTCATCTTCGACGCCAACTACGACCCCTACCGCGGCACGGTCATCTCGGTGCGCATCGTCAACGGCACGGTGAAAACCGGGGACCAGATTCTGTTCATGTCCAACGGCGCCGACTACCGGGTGGAGGAACTGGGCATCTTCCGCCTGCGCCGCGAACCGCAGCAGCAGCTGGCCGCCGGCGAGGTCGGCTACATCATCGCCGGGGTGAAGACCGTTTCCGACACCCGTCCGGGCGACACCATCACCCTCCGCGACCGGCCGGCCGCGACCCCCCTGCCCGGCTTCAAGGAGGTCCAGCAGGTGGTGTTCTCCTCGCTCTACCCGGTGTCCACGGACGACTACGAGGATTTGGCCAGCGCCCTGGAAAAGCTCAAGCTCAACGATGCCGCCCTCACTTTCCAGAAGGACTCGTCCGCGGCGCTCGGCTTCGGCTTTCGCTGCGGCTTCCTTGGCCTGCTCCACCTGGAGGTGGTGCAGGAGCGGCTCGAGCGCGAGTTCGACATCTCCCTCATCCTCACCGTGCCCACGGTCAAGTACCACTTCTACCTGCAGAATCAGACCCTGGTCGAGGTCGACAACCCCTCCTACTTCCCGGACCCCGGCTCCATCGCCCGGGTGGAGGAGCCGTTCATCAAGGCCACCATCCACATCCCGGAGCGCTACATGGGCGTGGTCATGACCCTGTGCATGGAGCGGCGCGGCGAGAACATCAAGTACCACTACCCCATGCCCGGCCGCATCGAGTTCATCTGCGAACTGCCGCTGGCCGAGGTCATCTACGATTTCTACGACAAGCTGAAATCCGTGACCCAGGGCTACGGGTCGTTCGATTACGAGCTGATCGATTATCGGCCCAGCGACCTGATCAAGCTCGACATCCTCGTCAACGGCGAGCAGGTGGACGCCCTGTCCCAGCTGGTGCACCGCGCCCGCGCCCGCGAACGGGGTCTGAAAGCCTGCGAGAGCCTCAAGGAGGAGATCCCCCGGCAGATGTTCAAGATCGCCATCCAGGCGGCCATCGGCGGCACGGTCATCGCCCGGGAGACCATCTCGGCCCTGCGCAAAGACGTGACCGCCAAGTGTTACGGCGGCGACATCAGCCGCAAACGCAAACTCCTGGAAAAACAGAAGGCGGGCAAGAAGCGGATGAAGACCGTGGGCAATGTCGACATTCCCCAGCGGGCCTTCCTGGCGGTGCTCAAGTCGGATCAGTAAGGGGTGGGGGCGGGGGCGGGGGGCCGGGTTCTGCGGGAACGCCGGCGAGGTCGGTCAGCCGCCGGCGCAGTTCCTCCACCCCCTGGCCGGTGCGCGCCGAAAAGACGATGCGCCCGGCCGGGGTGAGGGTCAGGCCGGCGTCGAGCACGGCCGCGTTTTTCTGCTGCTCGTTGCGGCTCAGCTTGTCCGCCTTGGTGTACACAGGCAGGAAGGGGATGCGGTGAAAGCGGAGCCAGTCGATCAGCTCCCGGTCAAGGGTTTTCAGCTCATGGCGCAGGTCCATGATCACCACCACGCAGGCCAGGCTCGGCCTGGTCTCCACGTACCGGCTGATCAGCTCCCCCCAGGCGCGGCGGGTCTGCTGCGACACCCGGGCAAAGCCGTAGCCGGGCAGGTCCACCAGGTAGAGGGCCTCGTCGACGAGGAAATAGTTGAGGCTCTGGGTCTTGCCCGGTTTGCCGCTGGTCTTGACCAGGCCGGTGCGGTTGACCAGCCGGTTGATCAGGCTGGACTTGCCCACGTTGGACCGGCCGGCAAAGGCGATGTCCGGCCGGTCCGGCGGCGGCAACTGGCCGATGGTGTGGGCGGAGAGGAGAAAACGTACGTTGCCGAAATGCATGCCTGCCCGCCCGCTGCTCAGATGACCTTGTTGAGGGAATACTCGATGATGCCCTCGGCGCCGTTCTTCTTCAGCTTGGGCACAAGGTCGCGAACCTGGTGCTCGCTGATGACCGTCTCCACCGAGAACCACTCCTGCTTGTAGAGCTTGGCCACGGTGGGCGCGTTCAGGCTGGGCAGCATGGTGATCACATCGTCGAGCCGCTCCGCGGCCACGTTCATCTTCAGGCCGACAATGCGGTCGGCGCGCAGGGCCCCCTGCAGCAGCATGGCGATATTCTCGATCTTCTCCCGCTTCCACGGGTCGGCCAGGGCCGCGCGGCTGGCGATCAGCTGGGTATTGGACTGCATCAGCTCGTGGATGACCCGCAGGCCGTGGGCGCGGATGGTGGACTCGGTCTCGGTGACCTCGACGATGGCGTCGCACAGCCCGGACACCGCCTTGGCCTCGGTGGCCCCCCAGGAGAAGGTGATCTCCACCCGGATGCCGCGCTGTTCGAAGAAGCGGCGGGTGACATTGACCAGTTCGGTGGCGATGCGCTTGCCGTCCAGCTGCTCGATGCGGGTGATGTTCGAGTCCCCGGGCACGGCGATCACCCAGCGGGTCGGCTTCTTGCTGACCTTGGAGTACACCAGGTCAGCCACCACCTCCACGTCCGAGTCATTCTCCAGGGTCCAGTCCTTGCCGGTGATGCCGGCGTCGAGCATGCCGCCCTCGATGTAGCGGGACATCTCCTGCGGCCGGCAGATGGAACAGGAGAGTTCCGGGTCATCGACCTCGGGGAAATAGTTGCGCGAGGCCAGCTTGATCTGCCAGCCGGATTTTTCGAACAGGGCAATGGTGGCGTTTTCCAGGCTGCCCTTGGGAATTCCCAGTTTGAGTACGTTCATGTCGTTTGCCTTGAGGGTTCAGTAAGGTGCGGGAGCAATCATTTCGATCCGTAGACCGCGGCCGGGTCGAAAACCCTGGCCGGTTCGTGGACAACGAGCGCCTCACCCGCCACTTTGCGGTAAAAGCAGCTGCGGTAGCCGGTGTGGCAGGCCGCTCCGCCCAGCTGCTCGACCTTGAAGACCACCGTGTCGCTGTCGCAGTCCACGTAAATGTCGCGAATGAGCTGCACGTGGCCCGAGGTCTCGCCCTTCAGCCACAGGCTGTTGCGTGACCGGCTCCAGTAATGGGCCTTGCCCGTCTCCAGGGTTTTTTTCCAGGCCGTCTCGTTGATGTAGGCGAGCATGAGCACCTCGCCGCTCCGGTGATCCTGGACGATGGCGGGCACCAGCCCGTTTTTGTCCTTGGTGAAAGCAAGCTCGATCATGGGGTGTTCGCCTCCTCCGCCGGGGTGGGCGGGTTGTCGCCGCGGGTTGTGGCTGTCCGGGGGCAGGACCAGAAGCGACCGGCCGGGCGCTCCGCCCGGCGATTTGAGGAAAACGACAGGACAGGCGGACTGCGCTCGGCAGCGGGGTCGCGGCGCCGCGGAATCTCTGCGCCGGCAGGCCGAAGCCAGCACATTTATGCGCTTGGCCGCGGTTTGTCAAGTCTTCCGTCGGCGGCGACCGCCCTTGTCAAACCAACGGTCTTTCAGTATAGTCGGCCGCCAGGTTTCTCCCCTCCCCTCACGTACAAAGGAAATTGCCCCATGCAAGCCGTTCAGCTGTTCGACACCGTTTCCGTCAGTTACACCGCCAGCCTGCCCACCGGCGATATCATCGACAGCGTGCCGGACACGGAGCCGATCACCCTGGTCATCGGCTCCGGCCGCATCCTCAGGGCGGTGGAGGCCTCGCTGCTTGGCCTGGAACCGGGCCAGACCCGGACCGTGGACATCCTCCCCGAGGACGCCTTCGGCCCCTACCAGCGATCCCTGGTGCACGAGGTGCCGCGCGCCGCCTTTGCCGACCGCATCGACCCGAAACCGGGCATGATCCTGTCGCTTGCGGTCGAGCGCGAGGGCGTGCGCCAGCAGGTGCCGGCGACCGTGCTCGCCGCGGACCGGGAAACCGTCACCGTGGACTACAATCACCCCCTGGCCGGCAAGACCATCACCTATACCGTGCGTCTGCACGCCATCGGCACCTGAGGCAGGAGCGTTCCATGCATCAGCCCGCACCCATTGGCGACACCGAGGCCTTCCGTCGCCTGCAGGAGATCGTCCGCACCCTGCGCGGCGAACACGGCTGTCCCTGGGATATCCGTCAGACCCCGGCCAGCCTGAAGAAATACCTGCTGGAAGAATGCCGGGAACTGGCCGAGGCCATTGACAGCGGCCGGGACGAGGACATCTGCGAGGAGATCGGCGACGTCTTCTTCATCCTCACCATGCTCACCGCCATGTTCGCGGAACAGGACCGCTTTACCGCCGAGGCGGCCCTGGAGCGGATCGTCGCCAAGATGATCCGGCGCCATCCGCACGTGTTCTCCGGTGCCGCCGGGGGCGACGAACACCACCTGCGCCGCCAGTGGGAACGGATCAAGGCCGAGGAAAAGCAGGCGGCCGCAACGAAACGGCCCGCCTGAGTTTTTCCCTTGACACCCGCTGTCTTCCTCCTCTATAGTCACCGGCTTACCAATCCCACCCTTCTCGCTCTCAGCTGTCTGGAAGCGAGGGCCACTATGACCACGAGGAGGCATCATGCGTCATTACGAGACCACGTTCATTCTCCGCCCCAACCTCGGCGAAGAACAAACCACCGAAATCATTGACCGCGCCGTCGGCATCATCACCGGCGACGAGGGCGCGGTCATCTGTCTCGACCGCTGGGGCGTCAAGCGCCTCGCCTACGAGATCAACAAGGAAGTCCAGGGCTACTACGTCTACCTGAATTACGCCGCACCAGGCAAAACGGTGGACGAAATCGAGCGTATCTTCCGTATCGATGACAGGGTGCTGCGCTATCTGACCGTCAAACTCGGCGAACACATGACCGCCGAGACGATCGAGGCCGAAAAGCAGCGGATCGCCGACAAGGCGGCGCGCGCCGCTGCCGCCGAGGCCGAGGACGCCGAAGGCGATGAGTCGGACGACGAAAGCGCCGACGATTCCGCAGACGAATAATCACGCCCAGCGCACCCGCTTCCTGAAGGAGGAACACCATGGCTCAACCCAGAAAAGTTTTTTCCCGTCGTCGCGCCTGCCGTTTCTGTACGGACAAGGAAATCGTCATTGATTACAAGGATTCGAAAACCCTCAAGAACTTCGTCACCGAACGGGGCAAGATCGTGCCCCGGCGCATCTACGGCACCTGCGCCAAGCACCAGCGCCAGTTGACCGAGGCGGTCAAGCGCGCCCGCCAGCTGGCCCTGCTGCCGTACTCGGGATCGACCCTCTTCTAGGTCGCCCCCGGCGTCATGGCGGATTCCCGGCCGGGGCGACAGCGGCTGCCCCTGCACCCCGGCCAGACCTTTCTCTGCAGTGTCCTGTTCTTCCTGCCGGCCCTGATTCCGCCGCTGTTCGGCTGGCTGAATGGATTCCTGGCGGTTCCCGTGGTCTTCCTGCTCAGCAGCAGGGGCGCGGGCGCCGGTTCGCTGCAGTTGCAGCTCAGCCTGCTGGCGGCCGGGCTGGCGGCCCTGTTCACCGGCCGGATCGAGGGCTTTCTTTTTTCCCTCACCCTGGTGCCGCTGGGCTACTCGCTCCACCGGAGCGCGCTCGCCGGGGCATCGCCGGCGATGAGCGGCGGCCGGGGCGGACTGGTTCTCCTTGGCACCTGGCTGCTGTTCTGGACCGTGCAGGGCATGGTCAGCGGGGTCAACCCGTACGTCCACCTGCGCGAATCGCTCGACACCGGGTTCCGGCAGATGCTCGAGTTCGCCGCCTCGGAGGAGGCGGCACTGACGCCGGAAATGCTGTACGGTGTGCAGCAGGCCCTGGGCGAAATCCGGGAAACCGCACCTCGACTGCTGCCCGGGCTGCTCGCTGCCCTGGTACCGGTGACGGTGTGGCTGAACATGGTCACGGCCAACAGCCTGACAGGCCGTTTTCGCGCCGGGGGGGCGCTGTGGGACCGGTACGCCACCTGGACCCTGCCCGAACACCTGGTCTGGGCTCCCATCGCCGCGGTCGCGGTGCTGCTGGTCAGCGACGGCATGGTCCGGGACGCCAGCGTGTGGGTGCTGCTGGTCACCGGGATCCTGTACTTTTTCCAGGGGCTGGCGGTGTTCGTCGCCCTGCTCGAGCGCTGGCGAACGCCGACCTTCCTGCGGGTACTGCTTTACCTGGTGTTCATCCTGCAGAGTTACGGCATGCTCATGCTGGCAATCCTGGGCCTGAGCGACGTCTGGCTCAATTTCCGCCGCCCGCGGGACAAGGCACAACCCTGACGCGGTCCGCGCCGCAGCGGCGCGACCGGCCGCGATACCGACGAGACACAACACTACGAATCAACCCATAGAGCAAGAGGGCAAGAGCAATGGAAATCATATTGAAAGAAACCATCGACACCCTTGGCCAGGAAGGCGAAATCGTCAAGGTCAAGAACGGCTACGCACGCAACTTCCTCATTCCGCGACAGAAAGCGGTGCTGGTCAACAAAGCCTCGCTCGCCCGGCTGGAGCGGGAAAAGCAGGCCATCGCCGCCCGCCTGGCCGAGCAGAAGCGCAGCGCCGAATCCATGGCCTCCCGGCTGGAAGGCAAGGTGGTCACCATCAGCAAGCGGGTCGGTGACGAGAACCGGCTGTTCGGCTCGGTCACCGGCAGCGACATCGCCGCCGCCCTGGAGCAGGAGGGCATCACCGTGGACCGGCGGAACATCGTTCTCGCGGACGCCATCAAGGCCATCGGCGAGTACAAGGTGACCATCAAGGCCGGCTACCAGACCACGGCCCAGGTGCAGGTGCTGGTGGTTCCCGAGACCGTGGGCGAGCAGCAGTAACAGATCGCCGGTCGGCCCGACCTGTCGCCGGCCGGCTGTCCGCAACGAATACACACCGACCGCTTCGGCTCCGTGCGCCTGGCGCACGAACCCCGAGACTGAGCCGGGGGCCCATGGCCAAGTGCCTTTTCTGTAACCAGAAAAGGCACTTGCATTTTGGACGTGCCTTTCCCCGGACCGGTCGGTATAGTTGGCGCCACACATCAACAGCCGCCTCCCCGCCCCCGCCAGCCATGTCACGCGATTCGTACCCCAGCCCTGCCCCGTCCGGACGCATGCTGCCGCCCCAGAACATCGAGGCGGAACAGGCGGTGCTCGGCACCATCCTCATCCAGGACAAGGCCCTGCTCAAGGTCATCGACCTGCTCCAGCCGGGGGACTTCTACCGGGACGCCCACAAGACCATCTACGCGGCCATGATGGCCCTGTTCGACAAGCATGAGCCGCACGACCTGATCACGGTCACCGGCCTGCTCAGCGACCAGAACAAGCTCGAGGACGTGGGCGGCGCCGCCTACCTGGCCTCGCTCACCGACATCATCCCCTTCACCGGCACCCTGGTCCACCACGCCCGCATCATCCGCAAGAAATCCATCCTGCGGCGGCTCATCCAGACCTCCGCCGAGGTGGTGGCCCGCTGCTACGATGCCCAGGACGACATCGACACCCTGGTCGACGAGGCGGAAAAGACCATCTTCGAGATCGCCCATTCGAAGAAGGGCGAAGGGTTCCAGCCCATGTCCACGGTGGTGCCCAAGGCCTTCGACCGGATCAACCGGCTGTTCGCCAAGCAGGAGCACATCACCGGCGTGGCCACCGGCTACGACGAACTCGACCGGATGACCGCCGGCCTGCAGCCCGCGGAGATGATCATCCTCGCCGCCCGGCCCTCCATGGGCAAGACTGCCCTGGCCATGAACATCGTCCAGCACGCGGCCATGATCGACAAGGTGCCGGTGGCCGTGTTCAGCCTGGAGATGTCGGTGGAGTCGCTCGCCCTGCGCATGCTCTGCTCGCTCGGACCCATCGATTCGCAGCGCGTCCGCACCGGCCGGCTGCTCGACAGCGACTGGCCCAAGCTCACCCGGGCCACGGGCATGCTCAGCGAGGCGCCCATCTACATCGACGACACCCCCGGCCTGACCGTGCTCGAGATGCGCGCCAAGGCCCGGCGGCTCAAATCCGAGCAGGACCTGGGCCTGATCGTGGTCGACTACCTGCAGCTCATGCAGGGCAAATCCACGGCCGAGAATCGGGCCCAGGAGATCTCGGACATCTCCCGCTCGCTCAAGGCCATGGCCAAGGAACTCAACGTGCCGGTGCTGGCCCTGTCCCAGCTCAACCGCAGCCTCGAGAGCCGCACCGACAAGCGGCCGCAGCTCGCCGACCTGCGCGAGTCCGGGGCCATCGAGCAGGACGCGGACGTGATCATGTTCATCTACCGGGACGAGGTCTACAACCGGGCCGAGGGCAACCCGAACCGCGGCCTGGCCGAGATCATCGTCGGCAAGCAGCGCAACGGCCCCACCGGCGTGATCAAGCTGACCTTTCTCGGCGAGTACACCAGGTTCGAAAACTACAGCAACCGGGCGCCAACGCCGGACTACCTCCCGGAACCCGACCCGGGCGCGGACTTCGACATCCACTGAGCCCACCCATCACTTCCCCACCTTCCACCATGGCCATGCAGACCACCGACAGATACGATTTCAAGACCATCGAACGCAAATGGCAGGAGCGCTGGGAGCGGGACAAGACCTTCAAGGTCGACGCACAGCCCGGCCGGGAAAAATACTACGTGCTGGAGATGTTCCCCTATCCCTCGGGCCGCATCCACATGGGGCACGTGCGCAACTACTCCATCGGCGACGTGATCGCCCGCTACAAGCGCATGCAGGGGCTCAACGTCCTCCACCCCATGGGCTGGGACGCCTTCGGCCTGCCCGCCGAGAACGCGGCCATGAAGCGCGGCATCCACCCGGCCGCCTGGACCGGGGACAACATCGCCTACATGCGCACCCAGCTCAAGGCCATGGGGCTGAGCTACGACTGGGACCGGGAACTGGCCACCTGCAGCCCGGACTACTACCGCTGGGAGCAGCGCCTCTTCCTGCAGATGCTCGAGCGCGGGCTCATCTACCGCAAGGAGACCACGGTCAACTGGTGCAACGACTGCCAGACCGTGCTCGCCCGTGAACAGGTGATCGACGGCGCCTGCTGGCGGTGCGACCAGCCGGTACTGCCCAAGGTAATGCACGGCTGGTTCTTCCGGATCACCGACTACGCCGAGGAACTGCTCGCCGACCTGGACAAGCTCACCGGCTGGCCGGAGAAGGTGGTCACCATGCAGCGCAACTGGATCGGCAAGAGTACCGGGCTCGCCTGCGACTTCCCGGTGGAGGGCTGCGACGAGACGATCACCATCTTCACCACCCGGCCGGACACCATCTTCGGCGTGAGTTTCATGTCGCTGGCGGTGGAGCACCCCCTGCTCAGAACCCTGACCGCGGGCACCCCCCAGGAGGCCGCGGTCCAGGCCTTCATCGAGCAGACGCTCATCGACAAGCAGCGGGCCAGCCTGGAGGAGGAGCAGGAAAAACGCGGCGTGTTCACCGGCGCGTACTGCCGCAACCCCTTCACCGGCGAGCGGGTGCCAGTCTATGCGGCCAACTTCGTGCTCATGGAATACGGCACCGGCGCGGTCATGGCGGTGCCGGCCCACGACCAGCGCGACTTCGAATTCGCCCGCAGCTACGGCCTGCCGGTGCGGGTGGTGGTCCAGCCCGAGGGGGCGACGCTTGATCCGGAGGCCATGACCGAGGCCTCGGTGATGCCCGGCGTGCTCGTCGATTCCGGCCCGTTCAGCTCCATGGATTCCATCGCGGCCCAGGCGGCGATCATTGCCCATGCCGAGGCGCAGGGGTTCGGCCGGGCCCATGTCACCTACCGGCTGCGCGATTGGGGCATCTCCCGGCAACGCTACTGGGGCGCGCCCATCCCGGTGATTCACTGCGACGACTGCGGCATCGTGCCCGTGCCCGAGGGTGACCTGCCGGTACTCCTGCCCGGCGCCGGCGAATCCGGGGGCAGTCACCAGCCGCTGCACCAGCAGGCGGACTTCATCGCCACCACCTGCCCGCAATGCGGCCGGCCTGCCCGGCGCGAAACCGACACCCTGGACACCTTTGTCGAGTCGAGCTGGTATTTCGCCCGCTACACCTGCCCGGACCTGACCACCGCGCCCATCGATTGCCAGGCGGCCCGCTACTGGCTGCCGGTGGACCAGTACATCGGCGGGGTCGAGCACGCCATCCTCCACCTGCTCTACTCGCGCTTCTTCACCAAGATGCTGCGCGACCTCGGCTACCTGGAGGTGGACGAGCCGTTCACCAACCTGCTCACCCAGGGCATGGTCATCAAGGACGGCGCCAAGATGTCCAAATCAAAAGGCAACGTGGTCGACCCGAACGACCTGATCGAACAGTACGGGGCGGACACGGTGCGGCTGTTCTCCCTGTTCGCCGCCCCGCCGGAGCGCGACCTGGAATGGAACGCCCAGGGCGTGGAGGGGGCCTCGCGCTTCCTCAACCGGGTCTTTCGCATGGTGCACCAGCACCTGGACTGCTTTGCCGACAGCCGGCCGGTGGCTGCGGCCGAACTCGACGATCTCTCCCGCCAACTGCACCGCAAGACCCACCAGACCATCCGCCGGGTGACCGAGAGCATCGAGAGCAATTTCCATTTCAACACCGCCATCTCCGGGGTGATGGAACTGGTCAACACCGCCGTCTCGGTGCTCGCTGACGAGGCGCGTATCGACCGGGCGGTGCTGCGCCAGACCCTGGAAACCGTGCTCACCCTGCTCTTCCCCATGGTCCCCCATTTTTCCGAGGAGTTGTGGGAGCTGAGCGGGCACGGGCAGCAGCTCAACGCGGTCTCCTGGCCGCGCTTCGATGCCGAGGCCGCCCGCGAGGAGGAGGTGACCGTGGTCGTGCAGGTCAACGGCAAGGTGCGCACCAAGCTCACGGTGGCCGCGGACATCGACGATGCGGCACTCAAACAGCTGGCCCTGAACGACGAAAAAATCGCCCGGCTGGTGGAGGACCGGGAACCGAAAAAAATCATTGTGGTTCAGCGGAAACTTGTTAATATCGTGGTCTAATTAGGCAAACATGCTGGCTATTCCGGTCAACCCGCGCCGCGCGCGCCACGCCAACCCCTGAAGGGACGATCATGCTGAAAACTGGAAAACTCGGACTCGGCGCCCTGCTGCTGCTTGCCCTGCTGGTGGGCAGCTGCGGCTATTACAACCCCCACGTGTATTCGGGTCCAGCGCGAGTCGTCTACATGCCCAACTGGCAGAACCGAACCAACAAGCTCGGCCTGGACAACCGCATTTACCTTTCCATGGCGCGCTGGTTCCAGAAGTCCGAGGCCCTGGATCTGACCAAGGAAAAGGGCCGCGCCGACCTCATCCTCGCCGGTGAGATCACCTCCATCGACCTGCCCAGCGTGTCCTGGGACAGCATCTCCAACTCCACCGGCAACAAGGTGCGGCTGTTCGTCCGCTACGTGCTCAAGGATCTGAAAACCGGGGAGATCATCTGGGAGGAACCGAAAAAACTCTACACCACCGACTACGCCGATCGGACCGTCACCACCACCGGAGAGGACGAGGCCCTGAAGGTGATCATCGAGGACATGTCCGAGGATATCTATCTCGGAGTGCTCAACAAGATCAGACGACTGGACCGCAAGGCCGCCGCCGGCAACTGACCTCTCCCCTTCTCCATCCTCGAACGGGCGCTGCAGATTCTTCTGGAGCGCCCTTTTTTATGCCATGAGCCATTCGCCCTGCCCCTCTCCGCCTTCCGCTGGCCCCACCCTCGTCCCGGTCGCCATCGGCCCGGTGCAGCTCACTCCCCCGCTGGTGCTCGCCCCGCTGGCCGGCTACACGGACCTGCCCTTCCGCCTGCTCTGCCGGGAACACGGGGCCGGGTTGTGTGTCTCGGAAATGGTCAGCTGCCACGGCCTGGTCTTCGGCCAGCGGAACACCTATGAGCTGATGCGCACCGTGGACGCCGAACGTCCCTTCGGCCTGCAGTTGTTCGGCGCGGACCCGGAGGCCATGGGCCGGGCCGCGGCCCTGGTCGATACCCGGCCGGTGGACCTGATCGACCTGAACATGGGCTGTCCGGTGCGCAAGGTGGTGAAAAAAGGGGCGGGCGTGGCCCTGATGAAGGATCCGGAACGGGCCGCGGCCATCATCCGGGCGGTGTGCGCGCACACCCGCCTGCCGGTGACGGTCAAGTTTCGCAGCGGCTGGGACGCGGGCCGGTTGAACGCCCCGGAATTCGCGCTCATGGCCGAGGAGTGCGGCGCCGCGGCGGTGGTCGTGCACGGCCGGACCTGGGCCCAGGGATTCGGCGGCCAGGCGGACTGGGGCATGATTGCGGCGGTGAAACAGGCGGTGCGCATCCCGGTGATCGGCAACGGTGACGTCCAGTGCCATGCGGACGCCCTGCGCATGCAGGCCGAAACCGGCTGCGACGGGGTCATGATCGGCCGAGGCGCGCTCGGCAACCCCTGGGTCTTTTCCCCGCACGACAGACCGGCCACCCTGGCCGATCGCCTGCCGACCATCCGCCGTTACCTGGCCCTGGCCGGAGAACACCTGGAGGCGAGCCGCCTGCTGTTCCGCATCAAGAACCACACCGTCAAGTTCCTCACCGGTCTCGCCGGCGCCTCCCGGCTGCGGCTGGCGATCAACACCGCCAGAACCATCGACGAGATCGTCACCCTGCTCGAAGGCGGCTGCGACGAGGAAGAGCACCCCCTCGGCTAGGGTGCGGTCGCGGCCGGTGTGCCCATTTCGGCTGCCGCCGGCCGCGGCGGCAGCTCTTCGATCTCCCGGTACAGGTCCACGGCAACGGCCTGGGCCCGGTTCAACTCCTCCCAGCTCATATCGGTCATGAGCCGGTTGCGGCTGACGGCCGCGAAGGTATTGCCCCGGCTGGCGGCCAGCGCGTACCAGGCGTAAGCGCGCGCCCGGTCGGTTGCCGTGCCCGTGCCGGTCGCGTACATCAGGCCGGTGTTGGCCTGGGCGAGCACGTCGCCCCGCCGGGCCGCCTGTTCGTAAAGCTGCAGCGCCCGCGGGTAATCCTGCCCACCGCCGAGACCGTTGTAGAGCAGGTAGGCGAGATCCGTGCAGGCGGGCACGCTGCCCTCGCCCGCCGCCCGGTCGAGCCAGGCCCTGGCCTCGAGGAAATTCTGCGGCACCACGCTGCCGCGGAAATAGCCGCTGCCGATCAGGTACAGGGACTCCGCGCTGCTCCTTCCCTGTTCCGCCGCCGCCAGCAGCCAGCGAAAAGCGCCGCGCCGGTCCGGGTCCGTGCCCAGGCCGCGATGGAGCATGCCGCCGGCGATGAACTGGGCCTCGGCGTCGCCGCGCCCGGCCGCCTCGAGGTACAGGCCCAGGGCGCGGGCCAGGTTGACCGGCCGGCCCTGGCCGTAGTAGTGGCGATACGCCTCGACCTTGAGGCGCCGGCTGGCGGTATCGACCTCGGCGGCCCCACCCGGCAGGGCGATGGCGAGCAGCAGGAGCAGCAGGACAAGGGGGTGGTGCCAGCGCATGGGAGGGTCTCCAACAGCCGGTTCAAGCCGGCGGCCAATCCGGACCGGGCGGCCGGATGATCGAAAACAGCACGAACCCCGATTCCAGGGGCAAGGGTCGCCGGGCGCGGGTCGATCTCAGCTGGTCAGGGCCCGGTAGATCTCGGGCATGCGCGCCGGCAGCCGGTCGATCTGGTCGATGAAAATGGAGTTCACCTCGCCGTACATGTGGGCCATGTACTCGTGCGCCTGGCGGTCGATGGTGATGCAGAACGGGTGGATACCCCGGGCCTTGGCCTCGAGCAGGGCGTGGCGGGTATCCTCGATGGCGTACTCGCCCTTGTAGTCGTCGTAATCCTCGGGCTTGCCGTCGGAGAGGATGATGAGCAGGCGCACCTTGGCCTCCACCCGGGCGAACAGCGAGGTCATGTGGCGGATGGCCGGGGCCATGCGGGTGTATTCGCGCGGCCCGATGGCGCTGATCCGCTCGCGTACCGCCGCCGAATAGCGCTCGTCCAGCCGCTTCACCGGAAAGATCTCGCAGCGCAGCCGGCGCATGCCGGAGAAGCCGTAGATGCCGTAGCGGTCGTTGAGCATCTCCATGGCCTCGCAGATGAGCACCAGCGCCTCCTTGATGGATTTGCCCACCCAGCCGGCGGTGGAGTTGGACATGTCCACCAGAAAATGCACGGCGATGTCGCGCTCGTCGCGCTCCAGGCGGACGAACAGCCGGTCCGAGGGCGCCAAACCGGCCTGGCTGTCGGCCAGCGACTCGACCATGGCGTCCAGGTCGATGTCGTTGCCGTCCCGCTGGCGGCGGACAAAGCGCTCGGTGGTGCGCATCATCTCGAACTGGTGGCGCAGGCGACGGATATGGCCGCGGTACTGGCCCAGGGTCTGCTCGATGAAGCGGGTCTGCACCCGCTCGATCTCCTTTTCCTGGAGCACACACCAGTTCTTGCGGAACCCCTTGCGGCGGTAATCCCACTCGTCGTAGACCACCGGTTCCTGCCAGGCCGCCTCCCCCTCCTGCGGCGCCCCGCCACCGGTGGCGAACATCCGCCCGGCCCGGCCGGCAGCAGCGCTCGAGGTCTCTTCGGCAACCGTGTTCACCCTCTGCTGCTCGGACGCATCGGGCGGCGACCCCTCCTCGACCGCCGGGTTGTCCACGTGCATGGGTTCCCATGGCGGCGGCCCGTGCGGCCATTCCGGCGGCGTGTCCACGATCAGGGCCCTGTCCTGGCCCTGTTGGCCGCTGCCCCCCCGGCGTTCCTCCTCGTCCCCGTTCTCGGGCGACCGCGGCCCGGCGTGCAGTTTGACGGTGAGCGACTGCATCATGCGCAACTCCCGGCTGGTCTGCTGCTGCAGTCCCAGGTTGCGCATCTCCTGCAGGAGCAGGGTGCCCTGGAACAGGAGCGGCGCGGTCCGGGTCAAATCCTCCTCCGCTTCCACCTCGGGCAGCAGTGCCTGGACCGCCTCCAAACTGGGCTGGTGGTCAGCGGTTTGCCTGCGACAGGCGTCGAGCAGCCGCCGCGCCCGGTCGAACCGTCCGTCCTGGCCCGGCTCGGGCCACTCGTCCCGGAGCAGGCCCTGCTGCAACTGGTCGAGCAGGGTCGGGTCGCGGTCGTCGTCCGCGGGGGGAACGAGCCGACCCAGCAAGGGTTCGGCCTGGCGCATCAGTCCGGGCAGTTCCTGCCTGAGCACGGCGAGCACCCGCGCGGTTTCAAAAAAGTGAAACAGGCTGCGGGCCTGCTCCGGCCGGGCAAAGGTGGAAAAATACCGCTCGAGCGGGTGGGCCTTCTTCTTGCCGGGGGCAAAGCCCGGCGGGGGGTCGAACACGCCGGCGTGCAGGCAGGCCCATTGGAACGAGGCGATCAGCTTGTACACGAGGAAATTGTGTTCCTGGTCCTCGTACACGCCGACCTCGGCCGGCAGGAAGATGGACTCGCCGTCCGTGGCCGCGGCCTCGGCCGCCACCAGGGTGAGTTCCCGGCCGGCCAGGCCGTTGACGTAGGTCTGCAGCCGCGGGCGGATGTCTGCCAGGCGCAGGCCCCCCTGGCCGCGGATCTGGCGGAGAAAGTGTTCGGCCACATCGGCCATGAACAGCTGCGCCCCGCGCAGTCCCTTGGTCTCGTAGCAGTCGAGCAGGCCATGCACCCACAGCGACAGCTCCTCGGGCGCCAGGCAGGCCACCGCCGGTCCGGCCGCGGACAGGTAGGAGAAGCAGAGCGAGTGGGATACCGGCCAGATGGCCGGGATCTGGGCGAAGATCTCCTCGATCTGCTGGGCGTCGTCGAGTGTCAGCCCGGCCAGGGCCTCTTCCACGTCCCACTCGTTGGGCAGGCTGGGCGCGACCAGGCGGTAGAACTTCTCCTTGAGGATTTCGAGCTCCATGCGCGCTCAGAACAGGGAGGTGACCATCTCGTCGAGCGCGGCGAGCAGTTCACTGTCATCGGTGAGCGCCTCGCTGATGGCCGCCCGGCAGGCGGTGCGCACCGGGATGCCGCGGCCGATGAGCTTGCCGACCTGGATGAGCAGGCGGGTCGAGGCCCCTTCGGCCAGGCCCGAGTCCTTGAGGGTGCGGGTCATGCCGGCCAGCTTGACCAGCAGGCGGGCGGTTTCCCGGTCCAGCTGTCCCTCCCGGCAAACGATCTCCACCTCCCGCTCCGGTTCGGGGTAGTCGAAGGACAGGGCGATGAACCGCTGCCGGGTGGAGGCCTTGAGATCCTTGAGCACGCTCTGGTAGCCCGGGTTGTAGGAGACCGCGAGCATGAACTCGGGCGGCGCGGTGAGCAGTTCGCCCCGTTTTTCGATGGGCAGCTGGCGGCGGTCGTCGGCCAGCGGGTGGATGACCACGGTGGTGTCCTTGCGCGCCTCGACGATCTCGTCCAGGTAGCAGATGGCCCCGGCGCGCACCGCCATGGTCAGGGGGCCGTCGTTCCACACCGCCTCGCCGGAGCGAATCAGGTAGCGGCCGACCAGGTCACTGGTCGACAGGTCGTCGTGACAGGAGACCGTGACCAGCGGCCGGTGCAGCCGCCAGGCCAGGTACTGCATGAAACGGGTCTTGCCGCAGCCGGTCGGGCCCTTGAGCAGGAGCGGCGCGCCCTCGTGAAAGGCGGCCTCGGCAATGGCCAACTCGTCGCCGGTGGTCAGATAGTACGGTTCCTCTTCGATCCGGTATTCGTCGATACGCTGTTGCTGGGCGTGCATGGGTCTCCCCCTGGTAAAATTTCTCAGCCATGATAAGTCCGGCCGCCGTGAATGGCAAGCCGCAGCCTTGGGGGCGATTTCATTTGCTTATTCTTGCGCAAAGGGAGGGCCATGGTTAGAGTGCCTGCAAACCGGGCCGTACCAATCCCCCGCGCCGGCCCTGCCACCACGAGTTGCCCCTGCCCCATGTGCATCGACCTCCATACCCATTCCGTCTATTCCGACGGCAGCGCCACCCCGGCCGAACTGATCGCGCTGGCCGCGCACAACCGCCTGCGGGGCGTGGCACTCACCGACCACGACACGGTCGAGGGCGTGGCCGAGTTTCTGCAGCTGGGCGAACAGGCGGGCCTCACTGTGCTGTCCGGGGTGGAGGTGAGCTGCTCCTTGCGTCAGCACACCCTGCACATGCTCGGCTACGGCATCGATCACACCGACCCGGACCTGCACGCCTGGCTGGCGCCGCTGCAGTCGGGCCGGGCACGACGCAACGAAGTGATCCTCGACAAGCTGCGTGGTCTGGGCGTGCCCATCAACTCCGATGAGGTGGCGCGCATCTCGTGCTGCGGCCAGACCGGCCGGCCGCACATCGCCCGGCTGCTCATGGAAAAAGGCGTGGTCGACACGTTCGAGGCCGCTTTTCGCCTCTACCTCGGCCGCAACAAGCCGGCCTGGGAGCGGCGGTTCAGTTACGGCGCGGTGGAGACCATCGCCATGATCCACCGGTTCGGCGGCATCGCGGTACTCGCCCATCCCGGCCAACTCGACCCGGAGATGCGCCTGCAGCCGCTCATCATTCGTGAACTGGCCGGCCGCGGACTGGACGGGATCGAGGTCTACTACCCGACCCACACCCGGAAAACGGTCAAAAAACTGCGGGCCGCGGCCGCGGCCAATGACCTGCTGATGACCGGCGGCAGCGACTACCACGGCGCCACCCGACCGCAGCACCCCATGGCCGGAGACGGCCGGGGTGTCCGCCCGCCGGCATCGCTGCTCGAAGGTGTACAGGCCCGCCTGAACGGCCGCCACCGCTAACCCCTACCGTCCACCTGCCATGCACACCATTCTCATCGTCGACGACGAACCCAACTACCAGATCGTGCTCTCCGAGATCCTCAAGGACGAGGGCTACGAGGTGTTCACCGCCAACAGCGGCCTGGCCGGCCTGCCCATCGTCTACAGTACGGACCTGGACCTGGTGCTCTCGGACATGAAAATGCCGGGCATGGACGGGATCGCCTTCCTGGAGAAGATCAAGGAGTACAACAAGGAATTGCCGGTGATCCTGATCACTGCCTACGCCGAGGTGGAAAAGGCGGTGGAGGCCATGCGGCTGGGCGCCTTCACCTACCTGGCCAAGCCCTTTTCCAACCAGCAGCTGCTGGCCGGCGTGCGCAAGGCCATCGAGCACTACGGGCTGATCCGCGAGATCCGCCGGCTGCGCGACGAGGCCACGCCCCGCTCCGGCTTCGGCGGCATGATCGGCAAGAGCCCGTCCATGCGGGCGGTCTACCAGCTGATCGAGAAGGTGGCGCCCACCCCGAGTTCAGTGCTCATCACCGGCGAGTCGGGCACGGGCAAGGAGCTGGTGGCCCGGGCGATCCACAACCACAGCCCGCGCAGGGACGCGCCCTTCATCTCGGTCAACTGCGCCGCCCTGTCCGAGCACCTGCTGGAGAGCGAGTTGTTCGGCCACGAGAAGGGCGCTTTCACCGATGCGGTGGTCATGCGCAAGGGGCGGTTCGAACTGGCCGACACCGGTACGCTCTTCCTCGACGAGGTGGGCGAGATGCCGCCGCAGCTGCAGGCCAAGCTGTTGCGGGTGCTGCAGGACAAGAGCTTCGAGCGGGTGGGCGGCAACGCCACCCTGCAGGTGGACGTGCGCATCCTCGCAGCCACCAACAAGGAGCTCAAGGACGAGGTCGACAAGGGCCATTTCCGCGAGGATCTGTACTACCGGCTGAACGTCATCCACATCCACCTGGCGCCGTTGCGCGAGCGGGTGGACGACATCCCGGCCCTGGTGAGTCATTTCATCGAGAAGAACAGCCGGAGCCTGGGCCGGCCGCTGGACATCTCGCCCGAGGCCCTGCGGCTGTTGATCAGCCTGCCCTGGGAGGGCAACGTGCGCGAGTTGGAAAACACCATCGAGCGGGCCGCCATCCTCTGCAACTCGGACCGCATCGAACCCGAGGACGTGCAGCCCGATTCCAGCCAGCTGGTGAACGCCCACGAGTGGAGCACCGGCCTGGAACTGAACCAGTTCATCCCGGACAACCTGAGCCTGGCCGAGGTGCTCAACGGCATCGAAGAGCGACTGGTGCGCAAGGCGCTGGATGATACCGGCTATGTTCAGGCGCGGGCCGCGGAGCAGCTGGGCATCACCAAGAGCCTGCTCCAGTACAAGATGAAGAAGTACAACCTGCAGCGCCGCAAGAAGTGAGCCGGCGGGCCGGGGCTAGCAGTGGCGGCAGACCCTGGCCGGCAGCGGCTGATCCACCGCGTCCCCGCCCCAGTTGAGCTTGGTGCGCAGGATGTTGAAGTAGCTCTTCCACAGCGAACTGACGATGAGCAGCGGGTGTTCCGCCCGCTCCACCAGCAGGTAGTCGTTTTCGGTGATGTTCCACTGCAGGCTGCCGTCGACGATCACCTTGACCTGGCCGGCCGGGGCGAGCAGGTGGGTGACGATCTTGGTGTCCGCGCCGAGCAGCACCGGCCGTGACTCGAGCATGAAGGGGCAGATCGGGGTGAGCACGATGGCCTCCAGTTCGGCGTGTACCAGCGGCCCGCCGGCCGACAGGTTGTAGGCGGTGGAGCCGGTGGGCGTGGCCATGATCAGGCCATCGGCCCGGTAGGTGGTCACGTACTCCCGGTCCGCCCAGCAGCGCAGCCGGACCATGGCCTCGGTGCTCTTCTTGACGATCACCACCTCGTTGAGCGCGTTCACCGCCGGGCTCTTCTCGCCGGTGGCGCCGTTGACATAGGCCGCGGACAGCATGATGCGCCGCTCGATGTGGACCTCGTCGTCGAGCAGCAGGGTCTCGAAGGTCTGGTACATCTCGTCCGCCGAGACCTCGGTGAGAAAGCCGAGGTTGCCGAGATTCACCCCCAGCACCGGCAGGCCGTAGCTGCTCGCCCGTTCGGAGACGTGCAGCAGGGTGCCGTCGCCGCCGAGCACGATCACCAGGCTCATGTCCGGCTCGATCCGGTTGAGATCGGCGCGGATATTGCGCGCCCTGAACCACTCCACCACCTCCCTCCCCCGCCGCTCCACATCCGGACTGTTCGGCCGGGTGACAATCCCCGCATAGTCGATCTTCATGCGCCCAGCTCCCTGGAGCGGGCGGTCGCCGCCGCCACCGCGTTCATGACCAGGCCGCGGAAGCCCCCCTGTTCGAGCACCTGCAGCCCGGTGATGGTGGTGCCGCCGGGCGAGGTCACCCGGCCCTTGAGCACGGCCGGGTGTTCGCTGGTCTCCAGCGCCAGCCGCGCCGACCCGAAAACCGTCTGCAGCACCAGCTGCTCGGCCAGGGGCCGGGGCAGGCCGGCGAGCACACCGCCGTCGATCAGTGCCTCGATGAAGGTGAACACGTAGCCCGGACCGCTGCCGCTTAGGCCCGTAACCGCGTCCAGCTGGTGTTCCGCCACCTCCACGCAGGTGCCCACCGCCGAGAACAGGGCCTCTGCCACCTGCCGGTCCTCGGCCGTGGCCCGGTCGTTGGCGCTGAAGGCCGAAGCCCCGGCCAGCACCAGGGCCGGGGTATTGGGCATCACCCGGATGAGCCGCACCGGCTCGGTGAAGATGTCCGCCAGATCGGCCAGGGACACGCCGGCCATGATGGAGACGACCAGGTGATCGTCGGTGACAAAGGGATTGCACGCGCCGAGGGCCTGGTCCGCCAATTGCGGTTTGACCGCCGCGACCAGCACCCGGCTGCGGCGGCACAGTTCCTTGGCCTCCCGGGTGCAATGGATGCTGTATTCGGTTTCCAGCTGACGGCAGCGGTGTTCGTCGGGTTCGAGTACGGCGAGCTGCTCCGCCGCTGCCAGACGGGCGGTGAGGAGCCCGCGGATGAGCGCCTCGGCCATTTGTCCCCCGCCGATAAAACCGATAGACAGGTCAGATACGTTCATAGTCCTCACGTTTTTGTTGAGAGTTGCCAACCATGGCCCAGAGGCCGCGGCCAGTATACGGCGGATGGATGCGGCCGACAATCACGGGTTGACCGGTACAGCCCGGCCGGGCAAAAAAAAACCGCCGGATGACTCCGGCGGTTGAAGGCCGCCTCCGCAGCGGCGGAGGCAGGATGGGTGGACAGCGGCCCGAACGCGAGCCTCAGACCGCGCAGGCCGGCCGACCGGTCACAGCCTTGCCGGCCGGGACGAACAGCGGCGCGAGCCGGCTGGAGGCGGAACGGGTGGTGTTGACCACTTCCTGGAACAGGGTGTCGCCATTTTTCTGCAGGCGGACGAATTCCCAGCAGTCCGGGTTGTCAAGCAGGGTCTGCATCAGGCCCAGATGCAGGCTGTGGCCGGAACGGTCGGCGATCACGTGGCCCAGGAGCGGCGCGCCCAGGAGGGCGATGTCGCCGATCACGTCGAGCACCTTGTGACGGATGAACTCGTCGTCGAAGCGCAGCCCGTCCTCGTTGAGGATGGAGCGGCGGTCCCAGTGGATGGCGATGACGTTGCCCAGGTTGCCGCCCAGGGCGAGGCCGTTCTGCCAGAGATACTCGACCTGCTCGACAAAGCCGAAGGTTCGGGCCGCGGCGATCTCACGGGCAAAGCGCTCGGCCGTGACCTCCACCGAATAGCGCTGTTCCCGGATCAGGGCGTCGTCGAAATGGATGCGGCCGGTAACCCTGAAACCGTTGTGGGGCTCGATGCGGATGGACTTGTCGCCGTCGGCGAAGCTGATCGGCCGGGTGATGCGCAGGATGCGGCGCAGGGCCCGCTGCCGCAGTACACCGGCTGATTTGAGCAGGTGGATGAACGGGCCGGCGCTGCCGTCCATGATCGGCACCTCGTGGGAGTCGAGGTCGATCTCGGCGTTGTCGATGCCCGACCCGTGCAGGGCGGCGAGCAGGTGCTCGGTGGTGGCGATGCGCGCCGCGCCCTTGCCGATGGTGGTGGCCAGGGTGGTATCCACCACCTGCTCGACCCGGGCCGGGATCACCGGCTGTCCGGGCAGGTCGGAGCGGACGAAGCGGATGCCGCTGTGGGCCGCTGCCGGCCTGATGGTCAGGTTCACGGTGCGGCCGGTGTGCAGGCCGACGCCGCAGCAGCTGACGGCCCGTTTCAGTGTGTGTTGATGCGGCTCGATGGAGGGGGTCATGGAAGTCTGTCCGTCTGCAAGGGTGAGGTCGTGAGCGACCGTTTTTTCTCAAGTTGCCCTTTCTGATGCAAAAAGCACACCACCTGACCGCGGACCTTTGCCGAGCGGTCCCACTGCTTACAAAAAATTATACAAATTCAAATTTTTAAACCGACAACCTGGACGCCCGTGCAGGGGTACCACGCAACCAGGGACTGTGGCAAAAAAAACACAGAAGGGAAAACCGGTGGAAAATGTTGATTTTTCAACACACCACCGTGGCCCTTTTGCCTCAGCCGGGCAGACCGGCCCGCTCCCGGACCGAGGCCAGGAGGCTGGCGGCAAAGGCCGGGTCCAGGACCACCCGGCGGCGCAGGGCATACACGGGCAGCGCCAGGTCGGCGGCGCGGCCGGCCAGCTTCACCAGGTCCTTTTCCGTGGTCACCAGGGCCTCGGCCCCGGCCTGCCCGGCCCGGTTGCCGATCCGTTCGAGCACCGCGGGCACATAGCGCTGGTGGTCGGCGAGCGGCAGGAAGCCGCCCATCTCGAGTCCTGCCGCCTGCACGGTGCGCTGGAACGATTCCGGCCGGGCGATGCCGCAGAACCCGAACAGGCGCCGTCCGCCAAGCGCGTTCTCCGGGGCCGGCTCCAGCAGACCGGCAGCGGACAGGCGCACCACCGCGTCGGTGGCGTAGCCGGCCAGGGCGGTGGGGATCTCCGGAAAACGGGTCCTGAGCAGGTCGGCAAACCGCGTGGCCCGCTCCCGGTTGTGGTCGTCCACGCCGGTGAGCACGAACCCGCTGGCGCGGCGCAGGGCGGCCACCGGCTCGCGCAGTTCACCGCCCGGGAAGACGCGGGAGTTGCCGGCCAGCCGGTCGGCGCTGAACAGCGCCAGGTTGATGTCCCGGGCGAGCTGCATGTGCTGGAAACCGTCGTCGAGCAGGAGCACGTCCGCGCCCATGGCCACCGCCTCTTGCGCCGGCAGGCGACGGACAATGCCGGTGAGCACCGGTACGCCGGGCAGGGTTTCGGCCAGGAAGCGCGGTTCGTCGCCGGCCAGGTCCGCGTCGAGCAGCAGCCGGCTGCCGTCGGACACCAGGTTCACCCGCCCCTGGGCCCGGCCGCCGTAGCCGCGGCTGACCACTGCCGGCCGGAACCCGTTGTCCTTGAGCAACCGTGCCAGGTGCTGCACCATGGGCGTCTTGCCGGTGCCGCCGACGGTGAGATTGCCCACGCTGATCACCGGCACCGGCAGCCGGTGCGAGGTGAACACCCCCCGGCGGTAGCAGGCCTCGCGCAGCCGCATGATCGCCCCGTAGAGCGGGGCAATGGGCCGGCCCAGGGCATAGTAAAATGCTTCCGTGTTCATGAATTATTCTCTACAAACATTAGGATGCGCTGCACATCGCCGTACCGGAGCGAGCTTTCGCCCCCTGTCAGCCGCCGGCCGGATCGCCGGCCTCGGCCAGGCCGAAAACCGGCAGGTCCACGACCACAGGGTATCCACCCGCAAAGAGCTGCCGCCCCCCTGTCCAGGGCGGCCCCGAACCGTCATATGTAGTGCAAAATTATCCTGATAGGGTATGAACAGACCACACCAACGGCTGACCGCGACGCCTGCCCCAACCCCCACCTGGAGACTGTCCGCATGAAGAGCCGCACCCTCGCCCTGCTCGCTGCCCTGGCCCTGACCGTTGCCTGCGCCGCCCCCTCCCCCGCCGTTGACACGGCCAAGCCGGTGAAAATCGGCGTTGCCGGGGCCCACAGCGGCGACCTCGCCTCCTACGGCCTGCCGACATTAAAGGCTGCCCAGTTGATTGTCAAAGACATAAACGAGCGCGGCGGCATCAACGGCCGGCCGGTGGAACTGCTCATCGAAGACGACGTGTGCAAGCCGGAGATCGCCACCAACACGGCCACCAAGCTGGTCTCGGCCGGCGCGCACGCGGTGATCGGTCACATCTGCTCCGGCCCGACCAGGGCTGCCCTGCCCATTTACCGCGCCGCCAATATCCCGGTGGTGTCGCCCTCGGCCACCACCCCTTCGCTCACCCAGGGCGGCGAATACCCCAACTTCTTCCGCACCATCGCCGCGGACGACGCCCAGGCCCGCACCCAGGTGGATTTCGCCCTCACCTCCCTCAAGGCCAAGAAGATCGCCGTGCTCCACGACAAGGGCGACTACGGCAAGGGCTTGGCCGAATACGCCCGGGACTTCATCACCGCCTCGGGCCAGGCCGAGGTGGTCCTGTTCGAGGGCGTCACCCCCGGGGCGGTGGACTACTCGGCCGCGGTCCAGAAGGTGAAACGGTCCGGTGCGGACACGGTCCTGTTCGGCGGCTATCACCCGGAGGCCTCGAAGATCGTCGGCCAGATGCGGCAGAAGCGCCTGACCACCCATTTCGTTTCGGACGACGGCGTCAAGGTCGACACCTTCATCCAGGTGGCCGGCAAGGACGCCGAAGGGGTCTACGCCACCGGCCCGGCCGACGTCAGCCAGAACCCGCTCACCATCGAGTACCGGGAGAAGTTCCGCCAGGCCGAGGGCACGGATCCGGGGGCGTTTTTCGACAACGCCGTGGCCGCCACCCTGGCCCTGACCAACGCCATCGCCAAGGCCGGCTCCACCGAGCCCAAGGCCATTGCCCAGGCGCTGCGCACCGAGAAGGTGGCCACGCCGTTTGGCCCCATCAGTTTCGACGCCAAGGGCGAACCCGTGGGTATCGGCTTCTCCATCTACCAGGTGCGGGACGGCCGCTACGTGCAGGTGCAGTAATCTTCACACCTTTTTTCATGATGTTCTGATCCGGACCGGATGGATTACTTCATTGAACTGCTGTTCAGCGGCCTGACCCGCGGCGCCATCTACGCCCTGATCGCGCTCGGCTACACCATGGTCTACGGCATCATCGGCCTGATCAACTTCGCCCACGGCGAGGTCTACATGATCGGCGCCTTCACCGCGCTCATCGCGGCCACGGTGCTCAGCCTCTGGGGCGTGCCGCTCTTGGCCGTGCTGGCCCTGGCCGCCCTGGCGGCGGCGGTCTGGGCCGCCGCCTACGGCTGCACCATCGAACGGCTCGCCTACCGGCCGCTGCGTGCGGCGCCGCGGCTGTCCCCGCTCATCTCGGCCATCGGCATGTCCATTTTCCTGCAGAACTACGTGCTGCTCGCCCAGACCTCGGAGTTCCAACCCTTCCCGGCCCTGATCCCGGACCTGCCCCTGCTCGAACCCTGGGCCGCGGTGGTCGGCACCACCGACCTGGCCATCCTGGTGGTGAGCGCGACGGTCATGGTGCTGCTCACCCTGTTCATCCGCTTCAGCCGCATGGGCAAGGCCATGCGGGCCACGGCCCAGGATCGGACCATGGCGCTGCTCACCGGCATCAACGTGGACACGGTCATCTCCGTGACCTTTGTGGTCGGTTCGGCCCTGGCGGCCATCGGCGGCCTGCTCATCGCCTCGCACATCGGCCAGATCAACTTTGCCATCGGCTTCATCGCCGGCATCAAGGCCTTCACCGCCGCGGTGCTGGGCGGCATCGGCTCCATCCCCGGGGCGGTGCTCGGCAGTTTCGTCCTCGGCCTCACCGAATCCTTTGCCACCGGCTACGTGTCCAGCGACTACGAGGACGTGTTCGCCTTCTCGCTGCTGGTGCTCATCCTCATCTTCCGGCCCGCCGGCCTGCTCGGCAAGGGGTCGGTGGACAAAGTCTGAACGAGCGGGAGGTCCGCCATGGCCGTGATCACCCCGAAAGACCTCCGCAACGCCGCCGGCGTGGCCCTGTGGTTCATGTTCCTCACCTTGCCGCTGTTGGTGGTCAAGATCAACACCGTGGCCCGGACCGTGGAGTGGCGCTGGCAGAACCTGCTCTGGGTCGGTGTGGCCGGGTTCGCCGCCTCCCTGGTGTCGCGGCTGTTCGCCGCCCGCAAGCTCGCCCGCCAGGAACGCATCCGCCAGGGGCTCGAGCGGCAGTTGCCCGCGGCCAGCCGGCGGCTCTTGGGCCATCCCCGCCTGCGCCTGGGGGCGGGTGTCCTCCTGGCCCTGTTCCTGCTCGCCTTCCCGGCCCTGTTCTCCACCTACCAGGTGAACATCCTCACCACTGCCCTGATGTACGTGGTCCTCGGCCTGGGGCTGAACATCGTGGTCGGCCTGGCCGGGCTGCTTGACCTGGGCTACGTGGCCTTCTACGCGGTGGGCGCCTACGCCTACGCCCTGCTCCATCTCCATTTCGGCCTCGGCTTCTGGACCGTGCTGCCCATCGGCGGCCTGCTCGGGGCCCTTTTCGGCATCCTCCTCGGCTTTCCGGTGCTGCGGCTGCGCGGCGACTACCTGGCCATCGTCACCCTGGGCTTCGGCGAGATCATCCGCCTGGTGCTGGAAAACTGGAGCGAGTTCTCCCGCGGTCCGAGCGGCATCGCCAACATCCCCCGGCCCGGCCTGTTCGGCCTGGACCTGACGCTGGACCAGGCCATCGTCTACCTCTACTTCCTGACGCTTGCCATGGTGCTCTTCACCGTGTTCGTGGTCAACCGGCTGCAGCACTCGCGCATCGGCCGGGCCTGGATCGCCCTGCGCGAGGACGAGATCGCCTGCCAGGCCATGGGCATCGACAAGACCCGCACCAAGCTGGCCGCCTTTGCCCTGGGCGCCACCTGGGCGGGCATGGCCGGGGTGTTCTTCGCGGCCAAGACCACCTTTGTCAACCCGGCCAGCTTCACCTTCCTCGAGTCGGCCATCATCCTCTGCATCGTCGTGCTCGGCGGCATGGGCTCCATCGTCGGGGTGATCGTCGCCGCGCTCATCCTCATCCTCCTGCCCGAGTACCTGCGCGCCTTTGCCGACTACCGCATGCTCGTGTTCGGCGCGGTGCTGGTGGCCATGATGGTGTTCCGGCCCCAGGGGCTGGTGACCGGTGTGCGCCGGACCTACACCTCCGGGCGCTGACTGTGGCAACTTTGACACACCCCGTGCCGCCGCTGCTCCAGGTCAGCGGCCTGACCATGGATTTCGGCGGCATCCGCGCCCTGGACCACCTGGACCTGCGTGTCCGCCACGGTGAGATCGTGGCCCTGATCGGCCCCAACGGCGCCGGCAAGACCACCTTTTTCAACTGCCTGACCGGCATCTACACCCCCACCGGCGGCGACCTGGTGCTCACCCCGCCCGGTCGCGAACCCCGGCGGCTCAACGGTCTCAAGCCGAGCCGCATCACCGAACAGGGGCTGGCCCGCACCTTCCAGAACATCCGCCTGTTCAAGTCCATGACCGTGCTCGAAAACGTCATGATCGGCCGCCACTGCCGCACCCGCACGGGCATAGTCGGCGCGGTCTGCCGCGGTCCGCGCACCCGCCGGGAAGAGCGCGAGATCGTTGGCACGAGCCTTGCTTTACTGGAGCGCACCGGCCTCGCCGACCAGGCCGACGAGGTGGCCGCCAGCCTGCCCTACGGCGCCCAGCGGCGGCTGGAGATCGCCCGGGCCCTGGCCACGGAACCGCTCCTGCTGCTCCTGGACGAGCCGGCCGCGGGCATGAACCCGCAGGAGACCGCGGAGCTGATCGAGCTGATCATGGCCATCCGCGCGGACGGGTTGTCGATCCTGCTCATCGAGCATGACATGAAACTGGTGATGCGGCTCTCCGACCACATCTTCGTCATGGACTACGGCCGGCGCATCGCCGAGGGCACGCCCGCCGAGGTGCGGCGCGACCCGGCGGTGATCCGCGCCTACCTGGGCGAGGAGACCACGGATGCTTGAACTGCGCGGGGTCAACGTGTTCTACGGCGCGGTCCAGGCCCTGCGCGAGGTCAGCCTGCGCGTGGACGAGGGCGAGATCGTCACCCTGATCGGCGCCAACGGCGCCGGCAAGTCGACCACGCTCATGGCCATGAGCGGCATCGTCCCGCCCCGGCGCGGCGAGATCCTGTTCGAGGGCCGGCCCATCCACGGCCTTGCCCCGGACCGGATCGTGCGCCTGGGCCTCTGCCAGGTGCCCGAAGGCCGCCGCATCTTCCCGGAGCTGACCGTGGCCGAGAACCTGGACATGGGCGCCTTTCTCCGCCGGGACCGGCAGGGCATCGAACGGGACCGGGAGGAACTCTACGAGTTGTTCCCGATCCTGCACCAGCGGCGCCTTCAGCCGGGCGGCAACCTGTCCGGCGGCGAACAGCAGATGCTCGCCATCTCGCGGGCGCTCATGGCCCGGCCGCGGCTGCTGCTCCTGGACGAGCCGTCCATGGGACTGGCGCCGCTCATCACCCGGCAGATTTTCGAGATCATCAAAACCATCAACCGGGAGCGCAACACCACTGTCTTTCTGGTGGAACAGAACGCCAACCTCGCCCTGCAGACCGCGGACCGCGGCTATGTGCTGGAAAACGGCCGCATCGTCCTGCAGGGCCAGGCCGAAGCGCTCCTCAACGACGAAAACGTACAGAAAGCCTACCTCGGCATCTGAGGCCGCCCTGCCGGACGGCCGCGGCCGGGGGGCAAAGGAAAACGAGCATGACAGAAAATGTGAAAACAGGGGTTATCGGGGTCGGCTACCTGGGACGGTTTCATGCCCAGAAATACGCGAAAATGGCCGGGGTGGAACTGGTGGGCGTGGCTGATGCCGACCCGCAGCGGGCGGCGCAGGTGGCGGACGAATGTGGCACCCGGCCGTTCGCCGATTACCGGGAGCTGCTGCCCCTGGTGGACGCGGTGAGCGTGGTCGTGCCCACGGTGCTGCACCACGAGGTGGCCCGCACCTGCCTGCTCGCCAACCTGGACGTGCTCGTGGAAAAGCCCATCACCACCACCCTGGCCGAGGCGGACGACCTCATTGCGCTGGCCCGTGAGCGCGGCCGCATCCTCCAGGTCGGCCACCTGGAGCGGTTCAACCCGGCGGTGCTGGCCATGCAGCCGCTGCTCACCCACCCGCTGTTCATCGAGGCGCACCGGCTGTCCGTGTTCAAGGAGCGGGGCACGGACGTGGACGTGGTGCTCGACCTGATGATCCACGACATCGACATCATCCTCTCCATCGTCCACGCGGACATCGACCAGATCCTCACCGCCGGCACGCCGGTGGTTACCCCCCTGACCGACATCGCCAATGCCCGCATCGTGTTCACCGACGGCTGCACCGCCAACATCACGGTGAGCCGCATCTCCATGGAGAACATGCGGCGGATGCGCATCTTCCAGCCGGGCCGCTACCTGTCCGTGGACTTCAACAAGAAAGAGGTGATGTCGGTGCGGCTGCGGCCGGGGAGCGAGGGCGGCATGCCGCTGCCGGAGATCGCCAAATCCGGCATGCCCGACCAGGACCAGTTGGAACTGGAACTGACCGACTTCCTCCTCCACGTGCGCGAGCGCAGCCGGCCGGCGGTCTCCGGCGAGGCGGGGCGGCGGGCCCTGGACGTGGCCCTGCGGGTGGTGGCGCAGATCGGCGAGAACCGGGCGCGGGTCGAAGAGGTGCTGCGCCGCTCCGGCGAGGCGGACCTGCTCGGCCTGACCGGGCTGCGCTGAGGTGACCGGGGTCGTGTCCGCCGAAACGAAACCGGGCGGCGGCCGGCAGGTGATGATCGTGGCCGGCGAGGCCTCGGGCGATATGCACGGCGCCGGCCTGGTGCGGGCCATGCACCGGCTCGACCCGAACTTGCGCTTCTGCGGCATGGGCGGCCGGGAACTGCGGGCGGCCGGGGTGGAGATCCTCGTGGACGCGGCCGGGCTGGCCGTGGTCGGGTTGATCGAGGTGCTCAGCCACCTGGGCGAGATCCTCCGCGCCCGCCGCAGCCTGATCGCCCGCCTGCACAGCGACCGGCCCGACCTGCTCATCCTCATCGACTACCCGGACTTCAACCTGCTGCTCGCGGCCCGGGCCAAACGGCTGGGCATCCCCATCCTCTACTACATCAGCCCGCAGGTCTGGGCCTGGCGCCAGGGCCGGGTGCGCACCATCCGCCGGCTGGTCGACCGCATGCTTGTCATCCTGCCGTTCGAACGTGAGTTCTACGCCCGCCACGGGGTCACGGTGGACTTTGTCGGCCACCCGCTCGTGGACACGGTGCGGGCCGCGCTGGACCGCGACCGGTTCGCCCGGTTGCACGCTATCGACCCGGGCCGCACCCTGGTCGGCCTGCTGCCCGGCAGCCGCCGCAAGGAGGTCGGGGCGCTGCTGCCGGTGTTCCTCGGCGCGGCCGAGCGGCTCGAACAGGCCCACCCGGGCCGCTGCACCTTCCTCATCCCCCAGGCCTCGACCATCGACCGGGGCCAGCTCGACCGGGCCGGCCTGGCCGCGGTGGCCGACCGGCTGGACGTGCGCGTGATCAGCGACGACCGCTACTCGATGATGGCGGCCTGCGACGCGGTGGTTGCCGCCTCGGGCACGGTCATCCTCGAGCTGGCCCTGCTCGGCACGCCCACCGTGGCCGCCTACCGCATCTCGCCGCACACCTACTGGATGGGCCGACTGCTCATCCGCAAGATCAAGTATTTCACCCTGGTGAACCTCATCGCCGGGCGGGAGGTCATCCCGGAACTGCTCCAGGATGCGGCCAATCCCGAACAGATAGCGCACGAACTTGAACTGCTGCTTGAAGACGACAACCGATGTCGGCAAATGCAGGAGGGACTGGCCGAGGTGCGCGACCGGCTGGGTGAACCCGGTGCCGCCGACCGGGCTGCGGCGATTGCGTTGGAGGTGCTCGACGAACGCGCCATTGAAACGAACGAGAGAACAGACCTGGACGACATCGAACCCGCCGAACTGCCCATCGACGGCACCCTCGACCTGCACGCCTTCCAGCCGGGGGAGGTCAAGCACCTGGTGCCGGACTACCTGGCGGAGTGC